>JGI26082J51739_10001107_pt1 | contig 16949 bp, 9 predicted proteins | sample SaaInl5LU_22_DNA_FD_51739 | JGI IMG/M metagenome (IMG submission 51739)
ATCAATACGCCGTTGGGATGGTCTTTTTGCCAAAAAAAGATAACCAAAGGAGCTATTGTATTGGTGTATTTGAATCCGAATTAAAAAATCAAGGTTTAGAGGTACTGGGCTGGAGAAAGGTTCCTGTTAACCATGGCGTTGTTGGGACCATTGCTGCTCAAACAGAGCCCTACATCATGCAGGTTTTTGTAGGGAGGGGATCTTCTGATCTTTCAGATCATGAATTTAATATCAAGCTTTTTTGTGCACGTAAAATATCCGAGCACACTATATACAGTTCGAAGTTATCCGAGGCTTCCTATTTTTATCTTCCTAGTCTTTCTACCCATACACTGATTTACAAAGGGCTTTTAATTCCTGAGGACATTAAGGGGTATTACAAAGATTTATCTGATCCTGCTGTGGTTACTCGTTTGGCACTCGTTCATCAGCGTTTCTCAACAAATACTTTCCCAACTTGGGATTTAGCTCAGCCTTTCCGATACATGTGTCATAACGGAGAAATTAACACCTACAGAGGGAACCTCAGCAGAATGCAAGCTCGAGAAGAACTTTTAGAAAGTGATTTCTTCGGACCAGACATCAAAAAAATCCTTCCGATTATCCTTCCTGGAAAATCAGATTCCTCTTCCATGGACATGGTGGTCGAATTGCTCTTAGCTACCGGTCGCTCCCTTCCAGAAGTCATGATGATGTTAGTTCCAGAAGCATGGGAAAAACATGCCGATATGGATCCTGGGAAAACAGCTTTTTACAAATACAACGCCTGTATTATGGAGCCATGGGATGGTCCAGCATCCATACCTTTCACTGACGGTAAATTCATTGGGGCATTATTGGACAGAAACGGACTTCGCCCATCGAGATATTCTGTAACCAAAGATGGTTACGTAGTCATGTCCTCGGAAACGGGTGTATTGGACATTGCTCCCGAAAATATTGAAAAGCATGGCCGTTTGGAGCCAGGAAAAATGTTTTTGGTGAATATGGACGAAGGTCGAATCATTGAAGACGAAGAAATAAAAAAAGAAATTTCTAGCAAACGACCCTATAAAAAATGGCTGGATGAAAATTTACTTCCTTTAAAAGAGGTGCCTTATACTGGCAATGTAAGTCCTACGGAAAAAGAAGGGTTTGAGACAAGAATGCGAATTTTTGGATACACTCAAGAAGATCTAAAAACTCTTATCACTCCGATGAGTCTTGAGGGCAAAGAAGCCATCGGATCTATGGGAACAGACACTCCATTGGCTGTTCTTTCTCATCGTCCACAGTTGTTGTACAACTATTTCAAACAACTTTTTGCTCAAGTTACGAATCCTCCTTTGGACGGAATCAGAGAAGAGATTGTGACGGATACCAGTTTAAGTATTGGAAGGGAATTCAATATTTTTGATATTTCCGCCAATCACGCCAAAAAATTAAGTATTCAAAATCCTGTAATTTCTAATGAGGATTTGGATAAAATTAAATTCATCAAACACGATGACTTTAAAACGGAAACGATTTCTACTCTTTATGAAATAAGCTCAGGATTAAATGGTCTTGAGAATGCTTTGGAAGACATGATCAAGGCAATTGAACGCGCCATTGACAACGGAGCAAACATCATTATCCTTTCCGATCGAGGAGTTTCCCCTTCCAATGCACCTATTCCGATGCTGCTGGCCACATCCTATGCACATCATGCCTTTAAAAAACTTAAAAAACGTTCCAAATTCGGAATACTTATCGAATCAGCTGAACCAAGAGAACCCCATCATTTTGCGCTTCTTTTTGGTTATGGAGCAAGTGCCATCAACCCTTATATGGTGAACGAAATTATCATTCATCAAGCGAAATCAGGGAACATTACTATAGATGCCAACAAAGCCATTGATAATTTCAATAAAGCAATTGCGAAAGGGATTGTTAAGGTGATGAACAAAATTGGTATTTCTACACTTCATTCGTACCGAGGATCGCAAATTTTTGAAGCTTTAGGGCTTTCTCAAAAATTAATCGATCGTTTTTTCTGCAATACTGCGACTCGTATCGAAGGGATTGGATTGTATGAAATTGAAAAAGAGATCAGCAGACGCCATACAAAAGCGTATGTCCATGAATCCAATTTGGGACTCCCTCTAGAAATTGGAGGTGATTACCGATGGAGAAGAGATGGTGAGGCACATGCTGTGAATCCAAAAACGATTGCTTCGCTGCAACAAGCAGTTCGTCAAAACAAACCCGAAAGCTATGATGCTTTTGCGAAAATGATCAACGAACAAAATGAAACACTCATGACCCTCAGAGGGCTTTTTGAGTTTTCTAGTTTTGATCCTATTCCAATTGATCAAGTAGAACCTTGGACTGAAATCGTCAAGCGATTTAAAACGGGGGCAATGTCCTTAGGCTCCATAAGTCAAGAAGCTCATGAAAACTTGGCCATAGCCATGAATCGAATCGGAGGTAAAAGTAACTCAGGAGAGGGCGGTGAAGATGTTCGTCGTTTTCAACCCGATAAAAATGGAAACTGGAAAAACTCAGCCATCAAGCAAGTTGCCTCTGGACGTTTCGGTGTTTCAAGTCACTACTTAAGTTCGGCTAAAGAAATTCAAATTAAAATGGCGCAAGGAGCTAAGCCTGGAGAGGGAGGTCAACTTCCTGGGCCTAAAGTCAATCCATATATAGCCTCCGTGAGAAATTCAACACCTTATGTTGGACTAATTTCTCCTCCACCGCACCACGATATCTATTCCATTGAAGATTTGGCTCAACTTATTTACGATTTAAAAAATGCAAATAGAGAAGCCCGAATCAATGTTAAATTAGTATCTGAAGTCGGTGTAGGGACAATTGCCGCTGGAGTAGCAAAAGCCAAAGCTGATGTCATTTTAATCTCTGGATACGATGGAGGGACAGGAGCCTCTCCCCTAACCTCACTGAAACACGCTGGACTTCCTTGGGAATTAGGAATCGCGGAGGCTCAACAAACGCTTGTCATGAATGATTTGAGAAGTAGAATTGTTCTTGAATGTGATGGACAAATGAAAACAGGACGCGACGTTGCGATTGCTTGTTTGTTAGGAGCCGAAGAATTTGGTTTTTCTACCGCACCCCTTATTGCCTCAGGGTGTATCATGATGCGTGCTTGTCATCTCAATACCTGTCCTGTAGGGATTGCAACACAAGATCCAGAATTGCGTAAAAACTTTAAAGGGAAACCTGAACACGTTATCAACTACATGTATTTTGTAGCTGAAGAATTGCGTCAAATCATGTCAGAGCTCGGGTTTAGAAGTATTGATGAAATGGTAGGTCAATCACAGAAACTCAATATGAAGAAAGCAATTGCCCATTACAAAACTCAGGGAATTGATCTTTCTAAAATTTTATACAAACCCGAGGTTCCTTCCCATGTTCAAGAACGCAACACAACTACGCAGGATCACCAATTAGAAAACGTATTGGATTTTGACATCCTTGGGGAAGCACATCCTGCACTCTATAGAAAAGAGGAGCAACATTTAGAATACAGAATCAAAAACACCAATAGAACGGTAGGAGCCATTTTAAGTAATGAGATTTCAAAAATTCACGGTGCAGACGGTTTACCTAAACATACCTTAAGCTTGAAATTTTCAGGTACAGCAGGGCAGAGTTTTGGAGGATTTGCTACACATGGGCTCTATATGAAAGTTATCGGTACAGCAAATGACTATTTTGGAAAAGGCCTATCAGGCGCAACCCTTGTCGCTCAAGTACCAGAAAAAGCAACATTTGTTCCTCATGAAAATGTGATTATTGGAAATGTTGCCCTTTATGGAGCTACAGCTGGAGAGGCCTATATCAATGGAATCGCTGGAGAACGTTTTTGTGTACGGAATTCTGGAGCCAAAGCCGTAGTGGAAGGTATAGGTGACCACGGATGCGAATACATGACTGGAGGAATCGCGGTTGTTTTAGGTGAATTTGGACGAAATTTTGCCGCGGGTATGAGTGGTGGAATTGCCTACCTATATAGCGAAACTGGAACTTTTGACGAGAAAAAGTTCAACCTGGAAATGGTAGAATTGGAAGACCTACAAGAAAGCGATCTTGAAACGGTTCATACGCTACTTCAAAATCATAAAGATTACACCAATAGCCCAAAAGCAACCGAAATTTTGGATGCTTGGCCAGAATCGAGTAAAAAATTCATCAAAGTAATGCCGACAGATTACAAGCGAGCCTTGGAAATGTTAGCTAATCAAACAATTGAAAAAACTGTTTAGAAATGGGAAAAATCAAAGGTTTTATGGAATATGACCGCATCAAAGAACCGGTCATAGATCCAAAAGAGCGAATACACAATTACAAAGAATTTACCCTTGCACCCAAGCCTGAAAAGCTTCAAGAGCAAGGTGCTCGTTGTATGGATTGCGGTGTTCCTTTTTGTCATAGCGGATGTCCTTTAGGTAATTTGATTCCTGATTTTAATGATGCTGTATATCAAAACGAGTGGGAACGGGCATTATCTATTTTGCATTCAACAAACAATTTCCCTGAGTTTACGGGCAGATTGTGTCCTGCTCCTTGTGAGGAAGCATGTGTATTGGGAATCGTAAACCCTCCTGTTTCTATAGAATTAATTGAAAAATACATCGTAGAGCGTGGATTTTCCGAAGGTTGGATCAAACCCCAACCTCCAACACACCGAACCGGTAAAACGGTTGCTGTAATTGGATCCGGACCCGCTGGACTAGCTGCTGCTCAACAGTTGAATCGGGCTGGACATCAGGTAACGGTCTTTGAAAGAGATAACAAAATTGGAGGATTGTTGCGCTATGGTATTCCAGATTTTAAAATGGAAAAGTCCGTTATTGACCGTCGTCTTGAAATTTTAGAAGCAGAAGGAATCGAATTCAAATGCAGTATTGAAATTGGCAAAGACCTCAAAGCATCCCAACTTGAAAAAGATTTTGATGCGTTGGTTTTAGCTACCGGAGCTACAATCAAAAGAGAGATGCCTATTCCCGGTGCTGATTTAAAAGGCGTGGTGCAAGCGATGGATTTTCTTCCTCACAACAACAAAGCAGTAGATGGACAACATGAGAGAGAAGAAAAATTCCTAGCCACAGACAAAAATGTTATTGTCATTGGTGGTGGAGATACAGGCTCGGACTGTATAGGTACCTCAAATCGACAAGGTGCGAAGAGTGTAACAAATTTTGAAATCATGCCTAAGCCTGCAGATTCCAGAACAGAAGAACACCCTTGGCCTTACTGGCCCTTCAAACTTAAAACTTCATCCTCACACGAGGAAGGGAGTCATCGTGAATGGAGTATTTTAACCAAAGAATTTATAGGTGATGCCCAAGGTCATGTCAAAGCACTGAGAACAGTTGAAGTACAGTGGAAAAAAATCCCTGGTGAACGTCCACAACTCATTGAAAAGAAAAATTCTGAAAAAGAATGGCCTTGTGATTTAGCACTGTTAGCCCTTGGATTTACAGGTCCTGAAAAAACACTTCCTGAACAATTCGGACTCACTTTCGATGAAAGAGGCAATATTAAAGGGGAAAAAGAGTATCAAACAACGAAAGCCAATATTTTTACAGCTGGAGATTGCCGAAGAGGCCAGTCGCTGATTGTATGGGCAATATCTGAAGGTCGTGAAGCAGCGCATCAAGTCGATACGTTTTTGATGGGAAGTTCTTTACTTCCTCAAAAAAATAAAGAAGGAGATTTAGTGGCTTCCTAATAAATTCCTTTCCTCTTACTCTAAAAACCCTTGCATTTGCGAGGGTTTTGTTTTTTTTAGTACCTTCTTGAGTCAAACACTATAATCTTATTTGTTGAATCAAACAATTTCAAGCGGATAACTGCTTGCATTGTTTTAAAATTAAGGCTAATGAAACAACGCAAAATTCTTTTAAACGAAAGTGAAATTCCAGATAAGTGGTACAACATCACGGCAGACATGCCCAACAAACCGCTTCCTCCACTTCACCCTGGAACGCTGCAACCCATTGGACCAGAAGCTCTGGCACCTTTATTTCCAATGGAATTAATCAAACAAGAGGTCACTACGGATAAATGGGTGGACATCCCAGATGAAGTACGCAATATCTATTCCCTCTGGAGACCCACTCCCATGTATCGTGCCTATGGTTTGGAAAAAGCTTTAGACACTCCTGCAAAAATATACTATAAGTATGAAGGAGTAAGTCCGTCTGGCTCTCATAAACCCAACACTGCAGTTCCTCAAGCCTATTACAGCAAACAGGAGGGAATAAAAACGATTACTACCGAGACTGGAGCTGGACAGTGGGGAAGTGCTTTAGCTTTTGCCTGTAATCACTTCAACATCAATTGTGAAGTTTATATGGTGAAATTATCCTATGAGCACAAGCCCTATCGAAAAACGATGATGAATACCTGGGGAGCAAAGGTGTTTCCATCGCCCTCTGATGCAACAGAAATCGGGAAAAAGATTCTAGCTGAAAATCCAGACACTACAGGCTCTCTAGGAATTGCAATTTCAGAAGCTATAGAACGCGCTGCTAGTGATGAGCATACCAAATATGCTTTAGGTTCTGTACTTAATCACGTAAAACTTCACCAGACCATCGTAGGTCAAGAAGCATTAAAACAAATGGAAAAAGCTGGAGATCTTCCAGATATCGTAATTGCTCCTTTTGGTGGAGGTTCAAATTTTGCAGGACTCGCTTTTCCTTTTTTAAGACTCAACTTTGAAGAAGGGAAAAACATTCGCTGTATCGCTAGTGAACCTTCTTCCTGTCCAAAATTAACCCGTGGAGAGTTCCGATATGACTTTGGTGATACTGGAGGAATGACCCCTCTACTCCCCATGTATACCTTAGGACATAATTTTGTGCCAGCACCTATTCATGCCGGTGGACTACGTTATCACGGAGCTGGAGTTATTGTGAGTCAACTACTACGCGATAAGTTTATAGAAGCAGTGGCACATGATAATTTAGAAGTCTTTGAGGCTGGAGTAATTTTTGCGAAAGCGGAAGGAATTATCCCCGCTCCTGAAGCAACCCATGGAATTGCTACAGTAATTGAGGAAGCTAAAAAATGTAAAGAAGAAGGAGTTTCAAAAACAATTCTTTTTAACCTCTGTGGACATGGTAATTTTGATATGAAAGCTTACGAAGATTATTTTGCAGGCAATATTCAAAAACACGAACTCACAGAGGCAGAAATCAAAGCTTCTCTAGCGCAACTCAATACACCAACAATTTAGTTTACTTTATTCCAAAGGATTAAACCCAAACCCTACAGTTTGGGTTTTTTTATTTTAAAAAATTTTTCAAGTGTAACAAATCTCCTCCTCTGGGGTCTTTAAGTTAAACTCCTTAGAAATGAGATCCAAAATCTTAACCATCCTACTTGTATTTCCCTTATTACTATTTTCTCAAAAAATACTCCCCACATTTGATGGAGTAGTAAGTCCAGAAGAATGGTTGGGGGCAGAATCCTTTGATATAAAATATGAAGTCTCACCAGGAGACAATGTCCAATCCCCCCAACCCACCAAAGTTTATATAAGTTATTCGGAAACCGATTTATATGTTGGATTTATTGCCTATGCCGATATGGAAAATCTTCGCTCCTCAGTTCGGAATCGGGATGAAGGCTTTCAAGATGACAATGTATTCATCGGAATTGACACCTATGGTGACGGACGTTATATGATAGGCTTGGGTGCCAATCCAGAAGGCAATCAATTGGACGTTAAACTCCTTTCTGATGGAAATGATGACGTATCCTACGATGTGAGTTTTGAATCCAAAGCGAGTAAACACCAAGACAGTTATCATGTAGAACTAAAAATCCCTTTTGGTGTATTGCAGTTTAAACAAGCTCCCGAAATGAAATGGAAAGTGATGCTTTTTAGGGCAACCTTTACTGAAAATAACCGAAGTCAAAACCTAAATTTTCCTATCGACAGGAACAACTCCTGCCTCCCTTGTCAGGCAACCAGTTTTATTACTCTTAAAAACATAAAGTCTAAAAATCGAGTAAATGTATTGCCCTATGTATACGGAGGGCTTGATGGCAACACAGCTAAGGGTTCCTTAGATTACGGGAAGCTTGTTACCAATGTGGGGATTAGTGGTTTGTTTGACATCAATAACCTTTCCTCTCTTGAATACGCAATTAACCCTGACTTTTCTCAAGTAGAAGCCGATGTTTCTCAAATTAGTGCGAACAATACTTTTGCAATATTTTTTCAGGAAAGAAGACCTTATTTTAATGAAGGAAACGATATTATCGAAACGAATTTGAAGACTGTCTATACACGTTCGATAAACAAACCGCTCCTCTCCACCAAACTGATTAGCCAAGGAGAAAACCAAAGGATGTATTGGCTTACTGCCTATGATGAAGCCTCTCCCTATCTCATTGCTGGTGAAAACCAATCCTATTTTGGAGAGGGAACGGCATCCTATTCCAATATTTTTAGATACCAAAGAACCTATGATCAAGGGAGTAATCTTGGATTAATCACCACCAATCGAATTTTTAAGAATGGAGGTTATGGACATCTCCTCGGTTTGGATGGACGCTATCGTTTTAAAAAATCCTATACCGCCATCTTTGAATTAAATAAAAGTCTTGTGCTGGAACCTCAAGCGGATTGGATCGAAGAGAACGACCGAATTGGTAAAAAGAATACCCAACTAAATGGTGAAACCTTGCATGGAGATGCCCTGTTTTTTTCACTTGCCCGCAATACACGAAACTGGAATTCAAAAATTCAATACCAACAATATTCTCCGCATTTTCAAACTCCTTTGGGTTTTGTGACACAAAACAGTATCCGTACCCTGGAAGGCGCGCATGAATACCAACATTTTTATGATCCAGATGATTTTATAAAACAGCTTTGGGTCTTTGCCTCCAGCAAAATTCAATTCAACTATGCAAACCTCCGTAAATATTTGGATCTGGGGACAGGTCTCTACCTTCAATTAAGTGGAAATATTCAAAGCAATTTTGGATACAACTATATTGTAAATGAGGAATTTGAGGGTTTTAATGCGCAAGGAATGCACGATTTCGAGTTATTCATTTCCTTTAATCCTACAGAAAAAGTGCGATTGGGAATGTTCACTAATTTCGGTGAATCTCTTCGTTACGACGCAGATGCGCCGGCAGTAGGGAACAACTTTTTCATGGGGACGTTTAATGATTTTCAGTTCACTCCTAAAATTAGATTTAGTCCTTCCTTTAGATATTCTCAACTCAAAAATAAAACCACGGGCGACCTCTATTTTTCGGGCTTTATTGCTCGAGCCAATCTGAATTATCAATTTAACCCGACTCTCTCTTTTCGTCTAATTGGAGAATTAAACGATTTTGACAAAGGGTTCTTTTTTCAACCGTTACTTAAATGGAATCCCAATCCGTTTACCATATTCTATATCGGAGGAACCAACGGCTATTCTCGGATTGAAAACAAGAATCAATACACGATTGAAAACAGTCAGCTGTATTTGAAATTTCAATATTTATTTGATTGGTAAACATTTGAAATTTAGAGGAATATCTTTTCTACTTTAAAAAAATTACTACATTCGCACTCTAATAATGAGTCAAAAATTGACGCATTGCCTTTTATTGTGAATTATTTTTTCAAGTTCGGGCTATGGAAGATAAAGAAGTCTATTCCAATAGCTGCCTTAGGGATAAGGAACCGAATTCTCAGGCTGACTTCTGAAATTTATTGTATACTCCAATTCTGGAGGCCGTTTGCGTATTCCATTCGTCCCTTATATATTATACGAGTTTGAGTTTTTTAAAAAAGCACTTCTTTTTTTAATCACACTCAATACCTTATATAATGAAAACTAAATACATCGATTTAATCGAACAAACTTTTGATTTCCCCCAAAAAGAATTTGATCTAGTAGATAATCAACTCAACTTCCATGGAGTGGATTTGTCAGAATTGATAGCCACCTACGGAGCTCCCCTGAAGTTTACCTATTTGCCAAAAATTTCAGAAAACATCAATCGATCGCATACCTGGTTTGAGAATGCCATGGCCAAACACAATTATCAAGGAAAATACAATTATTGTTACTGCACAAAAAGCTCGCATTTTAAATTTATTCTAGACGAAGTATTGAAAAACAATACCCACATAGAAACTTCTTCTGCCTACGATATCGATATCATCGAGCGTTTGATAGAATCAGGACAAATTACGGATTCTACGTATGTCATTTGTAATGGTTTTAAACGTGCGCAATATGTAGAAAATATAGTACGACTTATCAAAAATGGTCATAAATCCTGTATCCCCGTTTTAGATAATTACGATGAGTTAGAACTTTTAACTGAAGCGATAGATCACCCTTTTGACATTGGAATTCGTATCGCTTCAGAAGAAGAACCAAAATTTGAATTCTATACTTCCCGTTTGGGTATTGGTTATAAAAATATTGTGCCCTACTATAAAAAGTACATTCAAAACAATCCAAAGGCTCGTCTGAAAATGCTTCATTTTTTTATCAATACCGGTATTCAGGATCAGTCCTATTATTGGAATGAATTGATGAAATGTATGAAGGTTTATGTCTCTCTAAAAAAAGTATGCCCTACGCTAGACAGCTTGAATATTGGAGGAGGTTTCCCTATCAAAAACTCATTAGGATTTGATTATGACTACGCCTATATGGCCGAAGAAATTATAGGTCAAATCAAATCTGCCTGTGACGAAGCTAAAATCGATGTCCCAGATATTTTCACCGAATTCGGAAGTTTTACCGTTGGGGAAAGTGGAGGAGCGATTTATGAAGTCTTGCATCAAAAGCAACAAAATGATCGTGAAAAATGGAACATGATAAATTCTTCTTTTATCACAACACTCCCTGATACTTGGGCAATTAACAAACGCTTTATCATGCTGCCAATTAATCGGTGGGACGATGAGTACGAACGGGTCCTGCTGGGCGGATTGACCTGTGATAGTGACGATTACTACAACAGCGAACAACACGTGAATGCGATTTACCTTCCTCGTTATGACGAAGAGAATCCACTTTATATCGGCTTTTTTAATACCGGTGCTTACCAAGAATCTATCGGTGGATTTGGGGGACTTCAACACTGTCTCATTCCCCAGCCAAAACATATCATTATAGAACGAGATACCGATGGAAAACTCTGTCATTCCCTTTTTAGAGAACAACAAACCGCAGCTGATTTTTTAAACCTTTTAGGCTATTAAACCTTCAATTTTTTATAACCAACAATGAAAACAAAACCAAATTATGCAGGAATACCCGCCAAATATGCGACTCCTGAAAATTCAAAAATTGTATTAATTCCCGTTCCCTACGACGGAACGAGTACCTGGAAAAAAGGAGCCGACAAAGGCCCAGAAGCTTTTCTAAAAGCCTCTGAAAACATGGAACTATACGATATAGAAACCGATTCAGAAGTATATAAGCAAGGGGTTTATCTGTGTGATCCTATTGATGAATTAGAAACTCCCCAAGCAATGGTTGAGGCCGTTCAAGAAACGGTTCTAAACTATCTAGGGAGAAATAAATTTGTAACCCTATTTGGTGGGGAGCATTCCATTTCTATTGGAGCCATTCGTGCCTTTTCCGCAAGTTTCGAAAATCTTACCGTTGTTCAAATAGACGCTCATGCAGACTTAAGACCCTCTTATGAAGGAACACCATTCAACCATGCATGTGCTCTTCATGAAGCGAGTCAAACGACCAATTTAATTCAGATTGGAATACGAAGTATGGATGTTTCTGAGAATGGATTTATGAACCGAGAAAATACTTTTTTTGCGCATGAAATGGTCAACGATCCCTATTGGATGGATTTGGCGATCGAAAAAATGACTTCTAATGTGTACATCACCATCGACTTTGATGGTTTGGATCCTTCCATTTTTCCAGCGACAGGAACACCCGAACCTGGCGGACTATTGTGGTATGAAACCCTAGATTTTCTAAAATTACTTTTTAAAGAAAAAAATGTAGTTGGATTTGATTTGGTCGAATTGTGTCCCGATCCTGCACATCATGCCTCTGACTTTTTAGCAGCAAAATTGTACTACAAAATGCTGAGTTATAAATTCAATACTAACGAAGGTGATCTCGACGAGGAGGAGGCCTTTGACTTTAATCAAAAAACACAAGAACACTTACCAAAATTCAAAAACGATGACATCTGACAAAGGAGCAATCTCCCAATTTATGGAAACCTACTACCTGCATTTTAATGCAGCAGCACTAGTAGATGCTGCCAAAGGCTATGAAAACCAATTAGCAAAAGGGGGGAAAATGTTGGTTTCCTTAGCAGGTGCCATGAGTACAGCCGAGTTAGGCAAAATATTTGCTGATATCATCCGAGAACAAAAGGTTCATATCATCTCCTCTACTGGGGCAAATCTAGAAGAAGATGTCATGAATTTGGTTGCTCATTCTCATTACAAACGTATTCCCAACTATCGAGATTTGACTCCACAAGACGAATGGGATTTATTAGAGAAAGGGCTGAATCGAGTTACCGATACTTGTATCCCTGAAGAAGAAGCTTTTCGAAGACTTCAGCGGCATATTTTTGAGCTATGGAAAAAAGCGGAGGACAATGGTGAACGCTATTTTCCCCATGAATTTATGTATCAATTGCTTCTCTCTGGTGTACTTGAGGAGTATTATGAAATCGATTTAAAAGATTCCTGGATGTATGCCGCAGCTCAAGCAAATCTTCCCATGGTAGTTCCCGGTTGGGAAGACAGTACCTTAGGGAATATCTTTGCAAGCTATGTTGTCAAAGGGGAACTTAAAGCAAGCACAGTGAAATCTGGAATTGAATACATGACTTTTCTCGCTGACTGGTATACCCAAAATTCAGGAAAGGGTATTGGATTTTTTCAAATTGGCGGAGGGATTGCCGGAGACTTTCCCATCTGTGTTGTCCCGATGCTCTATCAAGATTTGGAGCGAGAAACAACTCCTTTTTGGAATTACTTCTGCCAAATCAGTGATTCGACTACAAGCTACGGTTCTTATTCGGGCGCTGTGCCCAATGAAAAGATTACATGGGGTAAATTGGATATTGATACCCCAAAATACATTATTGAATCAGATGCGACTATTGTAGCACCTTTGGTTTTCGCATATCTTTTAAATCGCTAATGTTCTTTCTACAAAAAGAACGTTAACCTTATTGTTCTTTGTTAAGGGCTTGGTTAATAAGAGTAGCCAAGTCTATTCTAGCACCATGGGGAATGCTGTCCGTCACTGTCAGAATTAATATTCGTTCCCCATTAAGGTCCAGATATACTTTTTGACCATTGACTAAATTTACCCCGCTTCTGCTAAAGGGAGTTAGTTTGGGATTCATAATCCCTGGGATCACTAACGGTATGGTCTGTGCAGTATTATTTTCCAAGTAAAAAGCCCGCTGAGGGGTGAGCGGTTCAACTGTTTTTTTATTCCCTGTAGTCCCCTTTCGTAAAGTAAACTCCACTTTTAAAGGAGTTAAAAATCGATTTTCAAACTCCAAATACATTCCTGGATTTATCTCAAAAGTGATGCTTTCCCCTTTATCTAAGCTCCTCCTTTGTTGAACAGAATCTGTTCGCTTATCTCGTGAAGCAATTCCCAATTCAAACTTGGATGTATTCCAAATTTTAACATTAAACCCTTGGTAAAGGGGATAATCGATATGCACGGTTTGCTTAGGAGGAATGAGTAATGAAGAACGTTCCTCTTTTTGCGCAAATGCAATCGCAGTAGTAATCAAGAATAAAATCAGTGTTTTTTTCATCAAGGTTCAAAGTCACTTTTCGTGAGATCATTGGAATTCAACAAATTGCTGTTTGAGGACAAAAATACAATCTTATCTTTACATGATTCTAAAATTAAAAGTATGAGATTAATTTTGATTGTCTTTGTTCTAGCCCTTTTGATGGGATGTTTTAATCCAGTTCAAAATCCTATTGAAAGCCTTAGCCTTGAAGAAATTCACGATCAAATTTCACTCTCGGAAACCAAACAAATTCTGTACACTTTAGCTGCAGACAGCATGAAAGGACGCGATACCAAAAACGGCGGTTTTGCAAAGGCTGCAGACTTTGTTACCTCTTATTTTGAATCAAATAACATTCGCCCCTTTTACCCTAATTATCGAGATAGTTTACAAATTGATGGAGTAATTTCTTATAATCTAGTAGGGCAGATCGGCGATTTTGATCCTACAAAAAAGACCGTTCTCCTCGGTGCCCATCTGGATCATATCGGGATAAACCCTCAGAAAGGGGATAGTATTTATAACGGTGCAAACGACAATGCCGCGGGAACCACCGCAGTGCTTCAAATCAGTCGTTTTTTAGCATCCTATGACTGGGATCAAAATATTTTGATTGCTCTTTTTGCTGAGGAAGAAAAAGGGCTTAAAGGAGCATACCATTTAGCAGAACGTATGAAAAACGATCACATCAATTTGAATTATATGGTCAATTTTGAGATGATTGGAACAGTACTTACTTCCGGAACGAACCAAGTCTATATAACGGGGTTTGAGCGATCCAATATGGCTGATGTTATGAATTCAATTGTGCCTAATTTTGTACAATTCCTGCCTGAAGCCAAAGAATTTAATCTCTTTAAACGCTCTGACAATTACGCCTTTTATGAAAAGATGAATATTCCTGCCCAAACACTTTCCTCCTTTGATTTTAAAAACTTTGATTATTACCATCAAGCAGGTGATGAGCCCCACCAATTGGATATCGAAAATATGAATCAAATTGTGAGAACCGCTGCCTTTATCTTAGCCAAAATGATTCATCAAAAAGACACCATAGAAGGGTATCCAGAATTTGAATAGAACTAACTTCTAATTCCGACTAATAGACCAAAAAAAGCAAAGGGAAACAAAATTCATTCCCCATAAATAAAGAGATTTTCAGCACTTTTCTGCCGTATTTTCAAAAAGTTACGGATGAATAGGATTAAAATGATTTTTTTTTTAACTTCCCTATCCTGAAACGCCCCAAATGCTATTCAGCACCCGAGATGTGAACAAACTACGCTTAATCCCGACAACCTATAAAAACCAAACTATTGTCAAAGTAAACTTTGCTTATGATAAGGAGTTGATTGCAAGGGTCAAAGCTCAAAAAGGGGTACGGTGGAGTCAAACGATGAAATCCTGGTATTATCTGCAAAAAGATTTTAAGCTACATGCCTTTTGTCAAGCCATGAAAAGCAAAGCCTTTGTGGATTATTCAGCACTTAAAAAAAACACCCCTTTTCCTACTCCAAAAACCACAACGTCAAAACCCTCCGAAAATAGCGTAGCACTTCCCAAAGCCTTTATCGAAAAACTTTTTTTAAAAAGGTATAGTCAAAACACCATAAAAACGTATTCTAGTTGCTTTCTAAAATTCATGGCATTTTTTGAAAAAAAATCAATTGACCTACTTTCAAAAAAGGACATTCAAGAGTTCATACTTTATTTAATTCAACACGAAAAAGTAAGTCCCTCAACGCAAAATCAATACATCAATGCCATTAAGTTTTACTACGAAANGGTTTTGAACCAACCCNAGATGGTTTTTGCTATTGAACGACCACGAAAGCGAAATCTTTTACCCAAAATCATTTCAGAGCATGAAGTTTTAGGATTATTAAGGGCAACTCAAAATCTAAAACACAAAGCCATTACTTGTTTGCTCTACGCATCCGGATTAAGAATAAGTGAAGTGATTCATTTAAACGTGTCCGATTTAGATTTTACAAATCACACTATTCTAATTAAGCAATCCAAGGGATTTAAAGACCGTTTGAGTATAATGGGTGAAGCTACCGCTCTGGTGCTGAAAAAATATCTAAAAATTTATCAGCCCAAGATTCATTTATTTGAAGGGCAATTTGGAGGAAATTATTCTCCGAGAAGCATCAATAAATTTTTAAAACAAAATGCAAAAAAAGCAGGAATATCCGTCAATATTTCAGCCCATATGTTACGTCATAGCTTTGCTACTCATCTGCTGGATAATGGTACCGATATCCGCTTTATACAGGAATTATTAGGACATAGCTCTACCAAAACTACCCAAAGATATACGCATGTTTCACAATGTATGTTAAAGCGAATTGAAAGTCCTATTGATAGGATTTTAAAAAATAAAAGTGTTGATTATCAGCATGTTAATGATAGATAAAACAAAATTCTATAGAAACGATATATCGGTACCTTTTCTGATATACAGTAGTTGGATTAAATTCAGCCTTTGGCTGATCAAAGTTGTTACGTGCTTCGCACTCCCACCCCTTTGGAAATTTAATCCAACGCCCTGCTAAACCAAATGAACAAGTTAAAGGTCAGTTATAATCCGAAAAGTTAGCACATAAAACCCGCACTACGCATAGCCACGACCGTTGTTGCTAAACAAGCAATCCAATACATTAAATCTAAATCCTAAAAAAAATTTAGACGACTGTCACTATTTTTAATTCTCCTCATAAGATTTCAGTCACATATCAAAATTGTTTGTAAAGGGCTAAAGCGAATCCATATCCCTAAAAACCGAGCTTAATAAAGTTCTTTTCCTGGATTTAGTTCATAAAAAAACCCTTCAAGAGAACTTGAAGGGTTTCGAAGAAGGCGGCGACATACTCTCCCACCAAATGGCAGTACCATCTGCGCTAGTGGGCTTAACTTCTCTGTTCGGAATGGGAAGAGGTGAGCCCCACTGCTATAACCACCTTAATTGTCGTAGCGTTTTTACACTACCTAATAACGTTGACAAATTGAAAAAGATACTACAGAGCAAGCACTCTAAAGTCGTTGATTTTTTAAATACTTCTTTCTAAATGAAAAAGTACTACGATAGGCTTACGGGTAATTAGTATCACTCGGCTATGACATTACTGCCTTTACACCTGTGACCTATCAACGTAGTCGTCTCCTAC
>JGI26082J51739_10001108_pt1 | contig 16945 bp, 16 predicted proteins | sample SaaInl5LU_22_DNA_FD_51739 | JGI IMG/M metagenome (IMG submission 51739)
TCATCGTAGAATCTTAAAAAAATATTCATGCCGATTAAAGACTTTCCTCAAAGGTTATATCTCAGGTGTTTTTGTGTTTGTTTGTTTCTCTCTATGTTTTATCATAAAGTGAACGCGCTGTCAATATTTATTCTCAATATATCAATGAACTTAATCTTTTCAGATGCTGCGCGAAACTCGTGTTTTGTTACTCACTTATCCGTTTAGCGGGTGCAAATATACAATCCGAAATCTCAATTAACCAAACCTATTTTCAAAAAAAAATAGAGATATTTTTGAACTTTTTATAACCACCTGAAATGGTGGTTATTGTGAGAGGGATTTTTGGTCAGAATCCTGCTTGACCGGACAAAAGAATCCAAAGCACTGCAGAGCGCCCCCTTNGAATTNAAAACAAAACAGTTATTATGGCCCTTGAGTCGGACGCTTTTCCTTTTGATGGGAATCGTGCCAAAACGCTTCCAAAGCCAAAATATCTATTGGTTGGTGCGGCGCCTGAGGCTCTAAGATCTGACTCCTGAATGCCCGTTGTAAAATTTCCTCTATATAATAATCCTCCTTAAGGTCAAATGGTCGAAAGGATTCTTTGAGGCTAATGTCGTATAGCCCTGCGGCTTTGTCGTACCAATAGGCACGCCATCCCGAGCGCAGCGTTTTGATCAAGTCATAAGCGGTCCGGCCCGTTTGTCGCTCAATGAGCTTCACTAAAATACGCCCTTCGCTTCTGGTGAATTTGCGCAAGGTTGCGGACAATTCTTCTTCGACATATCTTTGGACACGTCTTGTATATTTCTTGCGTGCGCTTTTGCGGGTCAGAGCGGCCAGGCGCTCCTCCATAATCGTGAGACGCTCAGCCGCCAGTTTGGCATAGGGGAAAACTTTTAAGGTTCTTCGTCTTAGAGTGATGTAACGACGGCGGGCTTCATTATCGTCGAAGGTGAGTCGTTTTAAAATGACGACCTCATTTAAATTAATCGACTCAATCGCCAAACTGTCCCCTGCGACGATATAATAAAATTCTTCTGCACCTTGGTCGTTTGATGCATCGCTGGTCAACGCTCGATCCTCTTGACTTTGCGCGCTGGCAGCAAACGCAGATGCCACGATCAGTATCTGCAATATATGCCGCAATAATATTGATTTCCGATTTACCTGAGCCATGTGGACTTTATCTGAACAAATTTACGCATTTGTGAGGCTCATCCTGTGAAGATTTTGCTAATTTTAGACCAAATTTAAAGCGACCGATATGGCCAAATCAATACTGAACAAATCTTCTTTAGACTTTTTAGAACGTTATCTTAATAACGCATCACCAACAGGATATGAATGGACAGGTCAAAAGATCTGGATGGATTATATGAAGCCTTATGTCGATACCTTCATCACCGACACTTACGGCACTTCTGTTGGGGTGATCAATCCAGAGGCGCCCTATAAAGTGGTGATAGAAGGACATGCCGATGAGATTTCTTGGTATGTCAATTATATCAGCGATAACGGTCTTATTTATGTCATCAGAAACGGCGGCAGCGACCACCAAATAGCCCCCTCTAAAGTGGTGTCGGTCCATACCAAAAACGGTATTGTACCCGGAGTCTTTGGTTGGCCTGCGATCCATACCAGAAAATCTGGCAAAGAGGAAACCCCTCAATTGGACAATATATTCATTGATATTGGCGCCAAAGACAAAAAAGAGGTTGCCGATATGGGCGTGCATGTGGGTTGTGTGATCACCTACCCCGATCCTTTTCATATACTGAATAATGACAAGTTTGTTTGTCGGGCATTGGACAATAGAATGGGTGGTTTTATGATTGCTGAAGTCGCGCGGTTGTTGCACAAAAATAAAGTCAAACTCCCTTTTGGCCTTTACATCACCAATTCTGTGCAAGAAGAAATCGGTTTGCGTGGGGCTGAAATGATAGCAGAGCGCATCAAGCCCAACGTCGCTATCGTGACCGATGTGACCCACGACACCACGACACCAATGATCAACCAGAAGACACAGGGCTATGCCAAAATCGGCGAGGGTCCCGTAATTGCTTACGCTCCAGCAGTACAGCAAAATCTGCGTGATCTTATTGTGGATACTGCCCAGGCCCACAAAATCCCGTTCCAGCGTGCCGCACTTTCCAGAGCCACAGGTACCGACACAGATGCCTTTGCTTACAGTAATGGGGGTGTCGCGAGCGCTCTGATTTCCTTGCCGCTGAGATACATGCATACTACCGTAGAGATGGTGCACCGTCAAGATGTAGAGGACGTCATTTCACTGATCTATCACAGCTTGCTCAAAATCAAAGACGGCGAAACCTTTAGTTATTTCGATTAAATGAATCTCTTGGCTCGTTGTGGCTTTCGGCTTTTTGTATTGATAGGACTCTTGCAGCTTTCCTCCTTAATGGTGTGGGCTCAAGGAGGGTCATTAGAGCCAGTTGGACCAATGAATTCATCGTCCGTTTTGCGTTTGGAGCTGCTTTATGGGCAATCAGCAGAAGCCAATGATTTTTTTCCAGAACGCAGTGCACAGTACAGTTTTATCGCAGCACTGGGCTACAAGCCTTCTCCAGACCAAAATTATTGGGCCCAAACTCTAAAGGGCACAGAGACAGGGATTTTGGCCATGTATACTGAATTGGGCAACCCAGAGGCGCTGGGCCAGTCCTATACCCTAATGCCTTATTTGCGTTTTCCGGCCTTTGGCCAATTGACCCATAATTTGTCGGCTCAATTTGGATTAGGCGCCACCTATTTCAACACTATTTACGATCCCGAGACGAATTTTTACAACCAGGCGGTGACCACGCCTGTTACATGGGCCTTTAGGGGCAGCCTTCATCATCAAATTACCCAATTAAAAAATTGGCAGATCAGTCTAGGGGCGGTTTATAACCANCAATCTAACGGGCACACCAAACTCCCGAATCAGGGTTTGAATTCGTTTTTGTTCAGTTTGAGCGGCGACCACAGTTTATCAGATGGTCACAGAAGCATCGAGAAGATGGCTCCTGCTCTTGATTCTATAGATTTTGAAAGTCAAGCCTATGTCAGCGGTCGCTTTGGCTACGGTTTAAGCATTTTTGCGTTGGCCTTTAATGATGTGCGTCCTGTGCGGACTTTCGAATTGACCTATGGCCAAATCCATAAAAACACCTTTAAGTGGGGCCTTGGAGTACAATATCGATTCTACCAGCACTACTATGATTACATCCAAGGGAATGAGTCTTTGGTCCAGGATGGTGCTGAATTTGCTGATTTTCGCACGAGCGCAAGGCGTTATGCCGCCAACATTGGGGTGCATATTGATGGCGAGTTGCTTTTGGATCATTTTGGCATCAGTGCGCAGTTGGGCCTTAATTTATGGAAGCCAGCCTACAATATAGATTGGCGCATTAACGAAGGCTGGGATTATCCCCCAAGGGAATTACCCCCCAACTGGGAGTTGGGCACATACAACACCAAATTTTCGCTTAAAAAACATTTGTCTACACGACTCGGTCTGCGCTATTATCTTTTGGGCCAAAAACGCAGGCCCAAGCATGACTTTTATATGGGGGTGCATCTGAATGCCAACTTTGGCCAAGCCGACTTTAGTGAACTCAGTATAGGGTATATCTACAGTTGGCAGCGTTGAGCCTTACTTAAGCCAATTCTTTGAGGCATGACAAAACATTTTGTTCAATTCGCTCAGCAATATTGGTCGTGTCTGCCTTTTCAAAAGGAGTTCCTGTAATGTTTTCGAAAAGCTCTATATAACGTTCAGAGACAAGTTCTATATAATCATCGCTCATTGTCGGCAAGGTTTGACCTTCTAAACCTTGAAAATCATGCTCGATCAGCCACTGACGGACGAATTCTTTGGAAAGCTGTTTTTGTGGCTCTCGAAGGGCCTGTCTTGACGCGTAGCCCTCTTTGTANAAATACCTTGAGGAATCTGGTGTGTGGATTTCATCGATCAATACAATTTGGCCGTCAGTAGTCTTGCCAAATTCATATTTCGTGTCTACCAAAATCAAACCGCGTGCATCGGCAATTTCTGACCCACGGGCAAAGAGCAACTGTGTATAGTGTTCTAACACGGCATAGTCTTCTGGGCTCACGATCCCTTTGGCCAAAATATCTTCCTTAGAAATATCTTCATCGTGATCACCCATTTCGGCCTTTGTGGCCGGCGTGATGATGGGCGTCGGAAACTGATCGTTTTCTATCATGCCCTCTGGCATGGGCGCTCCGCACAACACCCTGTGCCCTAGCTTATATTGTCGGGCCGCATGACCGCTCAAATAGCCCCGGATCACCATTTCTACTTTGAAGGGCTCACAAGCTTTTCCCACAGCCACATTAGGATCTGGTGTTGCCAGCAGCCAGTTCGGCACCAAGTCTTGTGTCTCTGCCATCATCTTAGTGGCAATTTGATTGAGCATTTGGCCTTTGTAAGGAATACCTTTGGGCATGACCACATCGAAGGCACTCAAGCGGTCGGTTGCAATCATGACCAATAGGTCATTTTCTAAGTGATAAACTTCGCGAACTTTGCCTTTGTAGACGCTTTTCTGTCCCGGAAAATTAAAATTGGAGTCCGTAATGGTCTGGCTCATGCTAGGTGTGGTTTTCTATGGATTTATATGCAGCAATAACTTCTTTGACTAATCGGTGTCTGATCACGTCTTTGTCGTCGAGATAGACCATGCCTACTCCATCGATGTCTTTTAGGATCAGTAAGGCTTCTTTGAGCCCAGAGGTGACCCGGCGTGGCAGGTCGACCTGGCCAGGATCACCTGTAATGATGAATTTGGCATGTTTGCCCATCCGTGTCAAGAACATTTTCATTTGGGCATGTGTGGTATTCTGGCCTTCGTCCAANATCACAAAGGCATTGTCGAGTGTCCGACCCCTCATGAAGGCCATAGGCGCAATCTGCACGACCCCCTTTTCGATAAAAGAATTGAGTTTTTCGGCAGGAATCATATCGCGCAAGGCATCATATAGGGGCTGCATATAGGGGTCCAGTTTCTCTTTGAGGTCACCTGGTAAAAAACCCAAATTCTCACCCGCTTCAATGGCAGGACGGGTCAAAATAATGCGTTTGACTTGTTTCTCTTTTAGCGCCTTGACCGCTAAAGCGACTGCTGTATAGGTCTTGCCGGTGCCCGCAGGGCCAATGGCAAATACCAGGTCGTTTTTTTGGCTTAGGGCGACAATTTTTTCTTGATTTGGGGTTTGTGGCTTGATGTGGCGGCCATTGACCCCATGAAGCAATACACCATCGGCATTGGTTTTGTACGCCTCTTTGGTTTCGCTCATGATGATGCCCTCTATGACATGCTTGTCGATATTGTTATAACGTCCAAAATAATTGACCAAAGCCGCCATACGCTGCTCGAAGACCTGAAGAATTTCCTGATCGCCGTAGGCCTTTATTTTGTTGCCCCGTGCCACAATTTTGAGCTTGGGGTAGAACTTTTTGATCAGGTCGATATGGGCATTCTGGTTGCCAAAGAAATCGCGCGCACTGATGTCGGTAAGTTCTAGAGTAAGTTCGTTCAAAAGCAGTCTTGTATTAAGGCGTTAATGTTATTGTAAATATAGTTTTTACCTTCACAAAAGTACCTTATTTTTGTAAGGCTTGTATCAACAAAATATCAACAATCTATGGCGCTGCCCATCATCACATTGACTACCGATTTTGGCGAAAAAGACCCCTATGTTGGGGCGGTCAAAGGGGCGATCTACAGTGCTCTTCAAGGGGTGCCTATAGTTGATATTTCTCATGGCATCAGTCCATTCCATATCACAGAAGCGGCCTATGTGATCCAAAACGCGTACGCCAGTTTCCCAAAGGGCACCATACACCTGATAGGTGTAGATGCTGAGTTGACTCCAGAAAACCGCCATATCGCTGTGGCTCTAGACGGACATTTCTTTGTGTGCGCCAACAACGGCATCATGTCGCTATTGTCGCACCATATCAAGCCCGAGCAGATCGTCGAGATCAACATCCACGACCGCATGGAAGGCAACTTCCCAGTTCTTGATGTTTTTGTGGCTGTGGCTTGTCACATTGCGCGCGGTGGCAAACTAGAGGTCATCGGCAAAGCCATACCGAAATTCAAGCAATTGGTTGGGGTGCAACCCGTAGTCAATACCGANAATAACCAAATCATCGGGACCGTCATTTATATCGACAACTATGGCAATGTGGTGATCAATATCCAAAAGAGTCTTTTTGACAAAGTGGGCAAAGGGCGCAGTTTTAGGATTACTGCGCGGAGTGTTGTGATCCGCAATATTCACTCGCGCTACAGCGAAGCCATCAATTTCGATGTGCCTGCCGATCGCCGTGAAGAAGCGGGCAAAAAACTCGCCATTTGGAATTCCTCGCATTATCTAGAACTGGCACTCTATAAGAGCAACCCCACCTCTGTGGGTAGCGCTGCCACACTGTTTGGATTGGAATACCGCGACACGGTCACACTGAATTTTGATTAAGTTCTTTGCCGCAGTTTTTGCATTTTGACTTTGCCTTCCAAAGCACTTATAAACAGTCGGCTGTNTTTGNCCAGCCCGCTTAAGAGGTGTTCTGCTTTTGTGNNTGCCGAGTGACATNTCGGTAATCCATTCTATAGGTTTCTTTTAGCGCCCCTTTCGACGATGATCATATGGATCATTAAAGCAGTGCNGCTGTTCGGCATTTGGCCTTTCTTGTTGATAAGTTTGTTTTTGAGCCGCGTGCTTTATAAATATATTTGTATTTACCCGAGGGGGTATATTTTAGTGTCTTAATTAGAAAGATCCATTACATGAAATTTATTGTCAGCAGTTCGTATTTATTAAAGCAGCTTCAAGTTCTTGGAGGCATCATCAATAACAACAACACCTTACCGATATTAGATCATTTTTTGTTTCGTTTGGAGCAATCGACACTAGAAGTGTCCGCATCTGATTTAGAAACCACTATTGTGGCTCAGTTGGATGTAGAAAGTATTGAATCAGGTAAAGTTTGTGTNCCTGCTCGTTTGCTTTTAGATACGCTCAAAACTTTTCCAGAGCAGCCCCTCACTTTTACCGTAGAGGCCAACCACACTGTCGAAATAAGCTCCAATAGCGGTAAATATGCCTTGGCTTATGCCGCTGCAGATGATTTTCCAAGTAGTTTGACCCTTAAAGATCCAAGTACCGCTGAAATCACGGGTGACGTTTTGGCTACAGCCATCAGTAAAACCATATTTGCGGCCGGCAACGACGACCTGCGCCCAGTGATGAGTGGTGTGTTTTTCCAGCTCGCGACAGACGGCTGCACCTTTGTGGCCACTGACGCCCACAAATTGGTCAAATATGCGCGGACCGACGTCGCAGCGCCTGCCACAGCAGAATTCATAATGCCCAAGAAGCCTTTGAACTTACTTAAGGGGATATTGGCCGGCAGTGAAGAATCGGTAACTATAGAATACAATGAAAGCAATGCCAAGTTCAACTTTGGCCATATGACCATGATCTGTAGGCTGATCGATGGCAAGTATCCTAACTACGAAGCGGTGATCCCGAAAGAGAACCCTAACCGACTCACGATCGATCGCAATTTATTTTTGAACAGCATCCGTCGGGTCAGTATTTTCAGCAACAAAACAACCCACCAAATCCGATTGCGCATCGCTGGAGCAGAACTCAATATTTCTGCAGAAGACCTCGATTATAGCAATAAAGCAGAAGAACGCCTCACTTGTGATTATCAGGGAGATGACATTCAGATTGGCTTTAACAGCCGTTTTTTGTTGGAAATGTTGGGCAACTTGACCTCAGATGAAGTGTCTTTGGCCCTGTCACTGCCTAACCGCGCGGGTATATTGACTCCATCAGATGGGTTGGATGACGGCGAAGTGGTCACCATGCTGGTGATGCCCGTGATGCTCAATCAATAAGCCTAAAGGCCATTTGTCTACTTAATGAATTTAATTGACCAGCGGTATTCTGGGGCTTCTCCATTAGACGCCTTTAACGCATTCATTACCGGAAGAACTAAAGAAGCCAAACTGATCAAAATCAATACCACTATGCCGAGGCCCAGGAGTAATATTGCCGGAATGCTCAAAATGGCATAAACCCATAGACTCAATTGGAAATTGATAATGGCCTTGCCATGAAGATCCATGTCAGCGACTTTATCTTTTTGTGTGAGCCATAAGAGTAAGGGCACGATAAGACCACCAAAACCAGTCACAAAAGTGAGGAGTTGTGCGAGATGGGTGAACATCAAAAATTTAGGATCAATTCTTTTGCCTGAAGGGTCAATTTGGTACATCGTCTTTGGTTTAGGTGGTGTAAAATTAGATAAAATACAAAATAAGCAGCGCCTTTGGTGCCCTAAATTGATGTTAAAGAACCAAAAACGACATCATTGCAGTGATAATTTATATTTTAGCCCCATGAATCATCAAGACACTATTATTGCCCTAGCGACGGGATCAGGATCTGGCGCCATTTCGGTTATTCGGCTCTCGGGCCCTATGGCCATTGAGCTGGTGGATGCCACCCTGCAACTGGTTAGTGGCAAAGTCTTTAGGGATCAACCGACTCATACCGTGCACTTAGCCGACTTAAAAATGGGCGACCGACTGATCGATCAGGTCTTGGCCAGTATTTTTGTAGGACCAAAGAGCTACACCGGTGATGATGTGGTGGAACTCTCCTGTCACGGGAGCGCTTATATTCAGCAGCAAATCATCAAACTCTTTTTGGACTGCGGGGCAAGAATGGCCGATCCGGGAGAATTTACCTTGCGGGCCTTTATGAATGGTAAAATGGATTTGAGTCAGGCCGAGGCCGTGGCCGATTTGATTGCCTCGGATTCTGCCGCTGCTCACGAGATGGCGCTGAATCAAATGCGTGGAGGCTTCTCGCATGCTATTGAGTCGCTGCGCAAGGAACTGCTGCATTTCGCCTCGATGATCGAGTTGGAGCTTGATTTTGCCGAAGAGGATGTCGCTTTTGCGGATCGCGGTGAATTCATGAATCTGGTGCAAAAAATCACTACAGAAATTAAACTCCTTATCGATTCCTTTAGTCTGGGACAGGTGATCAAAGACGGGGTNCCTGTGGCCATAGTCGGCGCACCTAATGTGGGCAAGTCTACCTTACTTAATGNCCTGCTTAATGAAGAGCGCGCCTTGGTGAGTGATATCGCGGGAACCACCCGAGACACGGTAGAGGACCAGCTCAGACTGGGCGGAGTTTTATTTCGTCTGATCGATACGGCTGGGATCAGAGAGACTCAAGATGTGGTCGAGGGCATGGGCATAGAGCGCAGTCTAAAAACTATGGAAACGGCCCGCATTGTCATGCAGCTTTGGTCGAGCGCGACAGATCCAAAGCAAATCGCCCAAGAGTGGACGGCCCTTCAGGCCAAACACTCAGGACAAGCCTGTATTGGGATTGTGAATAAATGTGATTTACTCGACGCCGAGCAATCACAGGCACTAAAACAGACCCTCCCCGAGCTCATGCCCATCAGCGCCAAAAACCCCGATGATGTCAGTAGCCTTAAACAAGCGCTGCTGCATCTGATCGATACTGGAGCACTGAACACCCAAAGCACCGTGGTGAGCAACAGCCGCCATTACAACGCGCTCATCCGCGCCCTAGAATCTCTAGACCGAGTTCAAGAAGGGGTCAGCTCGGGCATTAGCGGAGATCTTCTGGCTATTGATTTGTCAGCCGCCCTACTCGCTCTTGGAGAAATCACCGGAGCCATCACTAACGATGACTTGTTGGGGCATATTTTTGCCAACTTTTGTATTGGGAAGTAGCAAAATTAAAGACAGATCAATGCCTTAATTCTAAAGGTTGAAGAAGTCTTTTAATCCAGTGAGGATGCTTTGAATGGCATATGACGCGAGGATTAGCCCCATGATTTTACTGCCTACTACTAACTATTGCTAAATTAGCCCAAACCGACCCACTTAGAGGTTGCGCAGGGATTAAAAAGATAAAGGAAAGATTAAAACTGTATGGCGGACAAGAGTCCTTTATTTATCGTACCCTAATTCTTGAATAATATCTAGGAGTTCAGGAAATCGCTCCATTAAATCTTTTTTTGGGTACAATATAAAATCCCGAAAATCAAAACCAGGCGCTACCACACAACTCACTAAAGAATAATCGCCAGTACTCTTTGACCCAAATATGGCCCCCGCAGGAATCACGGCTTGCAACACTTGCCCTTTGTCGGTCTCCCGGCCGATGACAATCTCATCTAGTGCGCCAGAACTACTGATTGCATAAACAGAAAGGGCCGCACCAGCATGATAAAACCAAAGCTCATCTTGTTTGATGCTGTGGAAATGCGACACATTATCGCGCTCAATTAAAAAATAAATACTTGTGGCATAGGTCCGCTCTGCACCAATTTCATTAGGGGTAAAGCTGCCCGAAGAACGATAGACTTCTCTGTAGTAACCCCNTTCTGGGTGTGGTTCTAATGCTAAGGTGTTGATCCAGTATTGCGCGTTGTATTGACTCATGATTTAAAAATACAATTCCTTAGGGCTATCTTTACTAATTCCCTCAATTTTTTGTAATATCGAAGTCGATGAACAAGCGCAAACTCTATATCGCCGTGCTGGTGGTCTCCGTGGTGGGGCTATTTGTGGTGCAATACCAGTATTTGAACATAGGGCTTAATCTGGCCAAAGTACAGTTTCAGCGCAACATTGGCCAGGCCGCACAAATCATCAAAGAAGACCTCTCTACCCAAAACCAATTGACCTTTTTGATCGGTCAGGCGATTACTTTGGATGAGCGGTATTTTACCCTGAGCATGGACAGCATTCAGGATGCCTCGCGCCATTTTTTGAACGACTTCATCACGTACCGACTTACTGAAAAAGGCATTGACACGGATTTCACCTACCGCCTGAGCACCAAAGACAGTACAGATTATCTCACCAGTCCTGATCCGCCTACTTTAGCGCCAGACCAAAGCCAATACCCCATAGAACTGCGCGGATATCTGCCGGAGCTCATGAACAAACAACTCATTTTGGAGTTGCGCTTTACTGACCTTACCCCCTACTTTTTGTTCCAGCTCAATGGCCTGACCATCCCGACACTTATTTTCTTGTGCGGTATGCTGTTTGTGATCGTTTGGGTTTTGCGCTCGTTTTATTGGCAAAGCCGGGTCATTACCACCACCAACGACTTCATCAACAACCTTACCCATGAGCTCAAAACTCCTGTTTTTAGCATTGGGTTGGCCACCAAAATACTCGAAAAGAAAGTGCCCGAATCAGAGCAAGGGGTGGTCGCCCTGATACAGACTGAGACCGAGCGGCTCAAGACTCATATCGAAAAGGTACTCGAGCTCAGCACCCTCGAATCTGGCAAAAGCCCTTATCAGTTGGATATAGTAGACTTGCTTCCGGTGATTGAGCAATTGGCCAAGCGCTATGAAGATTTGGCCCGGTTAGAGGGTTTTGTTTTTAATGCTGCACTGCCCCAGGAGCCTATTATGGTCAAAGCGGATGTGCACCATTGGCAGAATGCCCTGAATAATTTGTTTGACAATGCCAAAACCTATGCCTCTGATCCGGTCATTGATTTTGTTGTGTCGCGTGAGGGCGATCAGTGGCAATTTGCCATTGGTGATAATGGCCCTGGAATGACCAAGAGCCAGAAGGATTTGATGTTCGAAAAGTACTATCGCGCAGCAGCAAGCGAATCGCACCACATCAAGGGCTATGGTCTGGGTCTGAACTTTGTACAACACATCGTTAAGGCGCACCATGGACAAATAAATGTGACCACAGCACTTGGACAAGGCACCACTGTTTCCTTAACTTTGCGTGGTCATGATGCATAACACTACACGGCTTTTGGTCGTAGAAGACGATCCTAACCTAGGCTATTTATTGCGGGAGTACCTGCTGATGAACGACTTTGAGGTAACTCTTGTGACCCATGTCGCGGCGGCACTAGAGCAAGCCCAAGCGGCTTATTTCGACTTGGCGGTGTTGGATGTGATGTTGCCCGACGGCAATGGATTTGACTTGGCCAAGACCCTCCAACAACAGCACCCCGAATTGCCCTTTTTATTTCTTACGGCACGCTCACTCAAAGTCGATGTGCTCAAAGGATTTGCTCTTGGGGCTGTAGACTATCTCAAAAAACCCATCGACGAAGAGGAACTTGTAGTGCGGATCAACGCCCTGGTCAAACGACTCAAGCCAAATGGCGCGCCAGACGCAGCTGCTCGGGCCGAAAAGCTCATGATCGGTCTTTATGGTTTTGACCCAGCACTGCAGGAGCTTCAGTTCGGCGCTAAGGTCCAGAGTTTGACCAAGCGAGAGAGTGATTTGCTCCAATTGCTTGCCGCCCGGCCCAATCAATTGGTCGCCCACAAAGACATCTTGGTGCCCTTATGGGGCCGGAATGATTACTTTAATAAGAAAAGCCTCAATGTCTTTGTCTCGCATTTGCGCAAATACCTGGTCGATGATCCTCAGGTCTCAATCGAAAACGTGCATAATCAAGGATTCGTGTTGCGGTGTCCCGTTTGAAGGGCCTTTGCGGGATTGCACTCAAATGACCTGACAAAACACCATCACTAGAAGTGAGACTACAGTTGCCGCCTGATACGTCAGCACCGAATTTTTGAGTCGGTGTGCACTCGAATGATTCAGATTCATTCCTTGAGTTGAAATAAGCGTTCCTAATAGGAACATCACGGGAAATAGCGCATCACCCAATCCTTCAGGTCCATAAAAGATCACAAACGACACCACCACCAACAATTGAAAAAGATACCCCCAACTTCCTAAATTTATTATAAACATGACCAGCGTCACGCTTACTATCCCCACAAATATATAGGAAGAATAGGGGTAAATGTTTGATGCGTCATATTGGGGGCTGATGCGGTTTGAGATTATTAACAATAACAACATTATCGCCGCGACACCTGCCAAGTGCCCAATTCTGGTGATTATTCGAGCAGAAAAATCAGTCCACAATAGTGGCGCAGCAACCAAGACCATGCCCATGAAGAGCACCATCAAATTGNTGTTTTGTCGCCATAGAGCGGTCAGCAGTATGAGTGTACTGATGTATAATTGAGGTTTGGAAATCCAACGCAAAAGCTGTTCTGAACCTTTGGTTTGATGGTTTGCCATAGGCCGCTCTTTTCCCAAGAACTTATGCGACACAAAAGTATCTTGAGGCGTTAAGCCACATAAAATTCCTAAAATCAAAGTTATAATGATCATGAGCTGCATCAGATGTAGTNTAAGAATTCAATGAATCCCTGGTAAACTATCAGAATGATTGGTCGCAACTGAAGACTGTGCAACCATCTACTCCCTAATTTATTAGAGAACTTTAATTTAAAAATACTGAGTGCCGACACATAATGCATCAATAGCAAAAAAGTAAGATACTGCTGTGCTCTAAATCCAAGAAAGTAGACGCAGCCAAAAATAATCGCCAACAGCAGCATGCTCAGTGGCCTGGATTTAAGCAAAACTATGGCAAATAAATAGTCGCACAATAGTCCTACAAAGAGCAACGTAATGAGGCCCCCAACAAACAAAACAGATGACTGCTCAAGCAAGAATGATAAAAGCAACTTGCTGTTCGTTAACAAGTTGGCGGTCAAAATAAAAATAAATGGTGTATATTTGAGTGTCTGGGCCAATGGATCGTTTTTGGATCTCTTGGCAGCAATAAGTTCCGCTGAATGACTCGCAATGATGGCCATTACTACAATAAAGCCTTGTGTCAAATCCGGGAGTTCTTTGTAGGCGAGCACATAAACTAGTGAGAGTACTAGGCCTAGTGCAGCGGCACTTAAATGTTCCCAGTACAATCGTTTACGGCCATTGGCACTAGAAGCGCGCCCACTGAAAGTAAGGTGAAACCGCTTTGGCAGCGACATCAGTAAATAGAAACTGATGATCCCGATGATGAATATGAATGGATTCATATTCTAAGGTCGTAAGAATCGCATCATCTTGATTGTGTTTTTAGTTTTAATAGTATTGATGCGATATGAATGACATAGTCATTTATTTGTAATACTACTAATAACATTATGAGGCCTGTAGTGTGTTGTGGCTTCGTATATTGATTTTTATTTTCANACCATGAAAAAATCTTTAGTACTATTATGGTTGACCGCTTTGTTTTTAGTGCCAAAAAGCGGTTACGGTCAATTCCATTTTACGAAGGACCGCGTTTTATATTTTTATGAAAATAAGGTGGCCATATATGAAAAAGGCACTCAGCAACTTCTTGACTCTCGGACTCTTCAGTATTGCGCTTCAGATTCGCCGTCTGCGCTGGACAACTTTAAAATCCTCACCAACCAATATGGTGTTTATCGCATCGAGGAAGATCTTGGTGCGTTCTATAAATTAGAGGACTGTGGTTGGGTTCCGCTGAAGCATACTAATGCGCCAGAATTTGTCGGACAGGGGCGTTACTTTATGCATGATCGATACCTCTATCGATTTGGCGGGCTGAAAGAAATTAATGGCTTGAACAACTTATCCCGGTTAGATTTGACCACGGGGGCTTGGCAGCAAAATTTTGACAATAGTTATGATGGCCATGACGCTATCGGATCGCTCAGGAATTATGACATTGACGTTTACGCCCAAAAGCTTCATGTGTCCAAAGGTGTCTATCGCGATGTGGCAAAAGATTCGTTTTACAAAATTAATCTCAAAGTATTTGTCTTTGATTTGGGCGGTAATGCCTGGAGTGATCTTAATTTGCCTGTCTCTAAAGTAGAATCCTTCTTGTCGACAAAGTTCTATGGCAGTGATGACCAGAATATTTATCTGCACGATCCTGTGCGGGAATTAGATGGTATTTTGAATTTTGAAAGCAATAAGATCACTTATTACCACCCCACTTTTAATCATGACATTATGGGCGGTAATTATCAGTTTAAGATTGAGGAGGGTTACGTTTATTCTGTTTGTGATCAACTGAATTTGAGTCGGTATCGCATTGGTCAAGAACGATTCGTAGAAAAGGCCAGTATAGAACCCACAGAAATCTTAAATAACAGTACAAGTCAGATTCTTTTATTGGTTTTTGTGTTCATGACCTTAATGGCTATTTTTTATGGCAAGAAGTTTTTGGCCACTTCCGATATGCAGCTGCGCAAGCAAGCCGTCACCTTAGACGGCCTAGTTCTTTCTTATTCCAGGGCCAAAGTTATCTTAACAGAGCAAGAGCGTANNGCTCTATCAAAACTCAGTGCTGGCGATGCCCTGGGCACCGATTTTATACTGGATGGCGTTNTTNGTGGAGAAATCAGCATGTCGCATGCGCACAAATTAAGGTCGGACCTTATGAGGGCATTGAACAAAAAAATTCTTGAATTGACCAATATTAGTGAGGTCATTATTGCCCAGATAAATCAGACCGATCGTCGGATCAAACGTTATATCATAGATCCGAAGTATCTGCATTTGTTCCGCAATATGGATCAACAATCCGAGTCGACGTGAGCCGCAAACCATTTTAAAGCCGATCGATCGTCTGGGTGTTGTTTGGGGTCTTTAAATAAGGCGTTCAGGGCCTTTATTGCTGCCTCATGGGCAGCATCTCCTGTAAGTTTGAGGTCCACACAAGCGAGCGGACTCCTGCCGTACCTGATGGGGTGGTCTTGATCTTCCCAGACTTGCTCAGCGGTCTTTTCTCCCACGAGCAGACGATCATGCTGAATGAGATTTTTAGGCGCATCAAAACCCATGATTTTGAGCCATTCTTCAGCCAATTTTTGGATCGACCAAGGGGCGCCCATGTCCAGACCCCAACGTTTGTTTTTGTGAGTGGCCGCCAAAACTGTAATTATGGCTGCCGCCGCACTCTGTGGTCTTACAAAAAAACGAGTTAATGTTTTGCCCCTAATAGAGATCCTCTGGCCGTGTTCAAGGGCGCGTCGCCACTGAGGCAAGACCGAACCTGTAGACCCGAGCAGATTGCCCAAACGCAACACTGCAAAATTTGTGGTGTGTCTCGATTTGGCCACATACGCCATGTGGTGTTCGGGCCACAGCTTGCTGCACCCATAGACACTTGAAGGGTGGGTCGCCTTGTCGGTAGACACATACACAAAACGGCCTACTGCCCTACTCTGACAAAATTCAATGAGCTTGTAGGAGATCCAGGTGTTTTGGGCCAGTGCCTGTGCCGGACTGTTTTGGAGCTCTGGCAAGTATTTATGGGCCGCAGCGTGCACCACTATATCGATAGGGTGCGCGTCAAAGAGTTGCGCCAAAAGTGGCTGATCTTCTGCGCTGCCTTTTATCCAAAGGACCTCAAGGGTCGCATCGCTCTGTCCCACTAGTTTTGGCACAGCATCCACATCCAGCGCTATGACCAGTGCAGGTTGGCCAGGCAATTGCCCTAAAGCCTCTAAGAGGTATTGGCCCAGATAGCCCGCAGCGCCGGTCAGCAGCATACAACTGCCCGCCAAGTCTGCTGTGGTGTCCAAATGCCCCATGTCTGATGGGGCTTGGCTCATGGCCGCCCATACATGCTGGATTATTTCGGTGTCTTTCAAACTTGTGGTCATGAAACGCGAAGATAATTATTTGGGGGCAAAACAGGCCTTAAAGACGGCTTCTATGCGGTTCCACTGCGCCGGATCCATAGCCGTGCCAGAGGGCAAGCAAAGACTGTGCTCAAACCAATGCGCGCTCGAGCCATTCAAAAATGTTTTGGCCCGCGCAAAAACAGGCTGCAAATGCATGGGTTTCCAAACATGGCGCGCTTCAATGTTATGGGCGTCAAACTGATCGATGACCTGGGCTGGCGTGAGTGTGCCTGCTGCGGGATCAAGGCACAGAATATTGAGCCAGTAATTGGGCTCTTGTTGGGTGGGCTTGTCTGCGCCAGAAGTATGACTAAGCATCCGGTTTTTATCCGAGTCATGCAC
>JGI26082J51739_10001126_pt1 | contig 16850 bp, 15 predicted proteins | sample SaaInl5LU_22_DNA_FD_51739 | JGI IMG/M metagenome (IMG submission 51739)
CTTTTCTATCGTCTTCTATTTCTGGAGCCAAAGGTTTAGATTTTGCAAATTTTACCAAATCTGCTTCTCTTAATAAATCTTTTAGCTTGTCTATCGTTTCTNTAGAAGTTTGTATGGTTTCTGCATCTTTAAAATCTTTTAACATCGATAAAACTTCGTCTGTGGTNTTTTCTAAGGCAGGTACTTTTAGTTCTCTTTCTATATAACCNCTTACAATTTCTGTTAATTCAGAATAGTACTCTTTTACCTTGTTGTTTTGCCATAAAAGTTTTTCATCCAACTCATTCAACCTATAAATTGCTTCTTCATAAGGTGGTAAGGTTCTATAGGTTGGTGCCTCTTCCTCTTCTTTTCTTTTTCTGATGACAAACCAATAAATCCAAAAAGCAATAATGGCTAAAACTGCCAAAGNTATGTATATATATATTTTAAAATCATCAAAAGTGTAGGGTTCGCTTTTAATAGATTTTATTGGAAATTTTTTAATTTTTGTAGTGTCTACAGCAACAGTAGCTACATTTACTAATAATGAGTCTGTTAAATAAGCTTGATTTTTTACAAATATTTGTTGTTGAGGTATGTAAAAAGCACCACTATCAAAACCGGTTAGTATATACCTTCTAATTAAACTATTTTTTAGGGTATCTATATTGGTAGAATCTATAACTTCTAAACCCTTTAATTGTAATTTAGGTAGTATAACATTTTCGGTTTCGTTTATAGATATTTTTAGATTAAACTGCTCTCCAATTCTAATATTGGTTGTATCAATTTCTACTTTAACCATAGAGTTTTGAGCAAAAGTAGCAAAGCTGAAAAAAACAAATAAAACAAAATAAAAGCCTCTCACCTCAATCCTCTCTCCAAAAGAGAGAGGACGTTTAGCTTGTGCTTTTTTTATAGCTTTTGGAAGCATTTTATGTCTACTATTTGTTTTCAAATTTTTAATCTTTTTTATGTTTTCACAAACTTTTATACAAGAGTGTTTCTTCCCTTTGGGAAGATTAAGATGGGCTTTTTATCTTCCTTTATGTTTAAAATAACCTAATAATTTTTTCACATAACTTTCATCAACTCTAGTGTTTATAGTGCCTGCACCACCTCTTTTAAAAGTGTTTGTAAAATAATCGTTTAAACGTAAAGCGTTTGCTTTGTAACTATTTCTAACAGATTTAGATGATGTATTTACCAATTGTACACTGCCAGTTTCTGCATCTAATACAGGTACCATTCCTAAATTTGGAATTTCCTCATCATGTTTATCAAATACTTTGATGCCTGTTAAATCGTGCTTTTTTGCAGCAATTTTTAATGTTTTTTCATAGTCATCATCCATAAAATCAGACAGCATAAAAACAATCGCTCTTTTTTTTAAAACACTAGATAAAAACTTTAAAGCTGCTGCAATATTGGTTTTTTTACTTTTAGGTTTAAATTCTATCAATTCTCTAATAATTCTTAATACATGACTTTTTCCTTTTTTTGGAGGAATAAAAAGCTCTACATCATCAGAAAAAAGAATTAAACCTACTTTATCGTTATTTTGGGTAGCAGAAAAAGCTAATGTTGCCGCAATTTCTGTTATAGTATCTTTTTTAAATTGGTGAGATGTACCAAAAGATTCTGAGCCAGAAACATCTACCAACAACATCATGGTTAGTTCTCTTTCTTCTTCAAAAACTTTTACGTAAGGTTCGCTGTAACGTGCAGTAACATTCCAATCGATACTTCTAACATCGTCTCCAAATTGGTACTGTCTAACTTCAGAAAAAGTCATACCTCGCCCTTTAAAAGAGGAGTGGTATTCACCTCCAAAAATATGATCAGACAAACGACGTGTCTTAATCTCTATTTTACGAACTTTTTTGAGTATTTCCTTAGTATTCAACGTGTAACTGTTTAATTGTTTAAAAGTGTAACTGTTGGTTTTGCGTAATTGTTGTGTTTTAAACAATTACACGATTACACATTTTATGGCACTTCTACTTCGTTGATAATTGAGTTAATGATNTCTACAGAAGTTACATTTTCTGCTTCAGCTTCGTATGTNATGCCAATTCTGTGGCGTAAAACATCTGTTACTACAGCTCTAACATCTTCTGGAATTACATACCCTCTTCTTTTTATAAAAGCATAACATTTAGCTGCTTTAGCTAAGTTGATGCTTCCACGAGGTGATGCCCCAAAACTAATTAAGTCTTTTAAATTTGCTAAGTTGTATTTTTCTGGGTAACGTGTTGCAAAAATGATATCTAGAATGTATTTTTCTATCTTTTCATCCATATAGACTTCATTGGCAACTTCACGTGCTTTTATAATTTGATCTACAGAAATTACTGGGTTTACAGTTGCAAAACCACCACTTAAATTCTGACGCATAATTACTTGTTCGTCTTGTAAACGCGGATAGTCAATAACCACTTTTAACATAAAACGATCTACTTGTGCTTCTGGTAATGGATATGTACCTTCTTGTTCTACAGGGTTTTGTGTTGCCATTACTAAAAAGGGTTCGTCTAGCTTAAATGTTTCATCGCCAATTGTAATTTGGCGTTCTTGCATTGCTTCTAGTAAAGCAGATTGTACTTTTGCGGGTGCTCTGTTAATCTCATCTGCCAAAACAAAGTTTGCAAAAATAGGGCCTTTTTTAATAGAAAAGTCATTTACCTTCATGTTGTAAATCATGGTACCTACAACATCTGCAGGTAATAAATCTGGTGTAAATTGTACTCTACTAAAACTACCTTGTACTGCTTTAGATAAGGTATTAATTGCAAGTGTTTTTGCTAAACCAGGAACACCTTCTAGTAAAATATGTCCGTTTCCAAGCAAACCAATTAACAAACTTTCAATCATTTGTTTTTGCCCAACAATAACCTTATTCATTTCTAAGGTTAAAATATCTATAAACGCACTTTCTCTTTCGATTTTCTCATTAATAGCTCTTACATCTATATCCATTCTATGTTATATTATTTTTATTTTATTTAGTGAAACAAAGCTACAATTTTAACAAAATTATTTTGTTAAAACAAGGTTAAAGATTAAGGTATTAGAAGTGTATTAAATAGGATTAGTCTTTAAATTCTGTTAATTTAAATTCTATATTGGAAAAAACACCAAAAGTAAAGTACTGAATCCAGTCTCCAAGGTTGATGTATGTACTGTTTTCTTGTAATTTTATTTCTAAAGGTAAATGTCTATGGCCAAAAACAAAATAGTCATAATGTGTTTCTGTGAGTTTCTTTTTACAATATTGTACTAGCCACTCATTTTCTTCACCTAAAAAATTGGCATCTTCATCACCAGAAATCAATTTGTTTTTTACAGACATGTATTGCCCTAATTGTATGCCTAAATCTGGATGTAACCATTTAAACATCCATTTAAATAAAGGAAAAGTAAACACTTTTTTCATGCGTTTGTAGCCTTTATCTCCAGGGCCTAAACCATCTCCATGACCAATTAAAAACTTTTTATTATTGATGAGAAANTCTTGTGGGGCATGATACACAGGTATGTTTAATTCCTTTTCAAAATAATCATTCATCCATAAATCATGGTTGCCAACAAAGAAATAAACAGGAATTCCGCTATCTTTTATTTCTGCTAATTTGCCTAAAACCCTTACAAATCCTTTTGGTACTACTGTTTTATACTCGAACCAGAAATCGAATAAATCNCCTAATAAAAAAATGGCTTCTGCATCTNTTTTTACAGTATCTAACCANNTTACAAACTTTTTTTCTCTAGNAAAACTGGNTTGTGCTGTTGGTGCACCTAAATGTTGGTCTGATGCAAAGTAGACTTTTTTATTNTTAGAAGTTGTTATCGAAATCATTTTTACAAAGAAAAGCTATTCTTGTTTAGTTTCCAACTCTAAAACTTTTTGCAGCATTTTATCTTCTTGATGAATGATTCTGTAGAAACCAACATCGCCAAAAAGTACATTGGCGATAGAGGCTTTTAGGTATTTTTTTATGCTTTGTTTTGCTCTAAATGATGGTGTAATTTTATCTTTTATTTNTGATAAATAAGTATCAAATATTTTTTCGTCTTTATCAAAACCATTGATATAAGTGGCTATAGTCCAATTTTCTAATTTTTTACGATTGTTATCTACATACTCAAACGCAAAATTATTGATGGTATTAAAGTAGAAATTAGACATGTAAGAAGTAGTATCTACAGCCACAAAAACATCGGGTATAATACCACCACCACCATAAACTACTTTGCCTTTGGGTGTTTTAAATTTTAAAGAATCTATTACTTTAATACTGTCTTTACTTAATAATTCTCCACTATTTATTCTTTGTTGATAGTCTTTGTAATAGTTTTTGTTTCCATTTCCAGCATATGGTTTTTGTATAGAACGACCTGTGGGGGTATAATATCTTGCTGTGGTTAAACGTACTGCAGAACCNTCACCTAAATCCATTTCTATTTGCACCAAACCTTTTCCAAAAGAACGTCTTCCAATAATGGTGCCTTTGTCATTATCTTGCAAAGCACCTGCTACAATTTCTGACGCTGATGCTGAGTTTTCATCAATTAAAACATACAAACCACCTTTTTCGAAATCTCCTTTTGAAGTAGCAAAAGACTCGTCAATTTCTCCTTTATTATTTTTGGTAAAAACAATTAGTTTATTGTCTTCTAAAAACTCATCTACAATACTATTTGCAATGTCTATAAAACCACCACCATTTCCACGAAGATCTAGTACTAAATTTATCATACCATTATTTACCAAAGTTTTTAAAGCGCTTTTAAATTCTCTATAAGTATTTCTTGCAAAACGATCTAATTTAATATAACCTAGAGAATCGTTAATCATGTAAGCTAAATCTACACTTTTAATATTTACACTACCTCTAGTAATGTTGATATTAAAGAGCGAATCTGTACTTTTTCTGTACACTTGTAAATTGACATCGGTATTTGGTTTTCCTTTTAAATATCTAGGTACAGCAACACTTAACATATTTTTACCAAAAAGGGTGTCTTTGTTGGCCATTAAAATTCTGTCTCCAGCTTTAATGCCTGCTTTAATACTTGGCCCGCCTTTTATGGGCTGTATTACAGTGATCGTGTCTGAAATGATGCGAAATTGTACACCAATACCTACAAATTTACCTTGCATACTTTCTTGAACTGCTTGTAAATTCTCTTTTGGTATATATACAGAATGTGGGTCTAATTTGCCTAACATTTGGGTAATTGCCCCATCTAAAAGTGAGTCTGTGCTTACTTTGTCTACATAATCATTTTCAATAAAATTTATCAATCTTTTTATTTTACGCTCTTGTGTAGAACTTTTAGAGAAAGACAACATATTGCCCGAGTTTCCACCAATAGAGACGCCTATAAAAAGACCAAAAATTACGGCTATAGATAGGTATAGAGGTAGATGTTTTTTATTCATAAGGTAAATTCATTAATTCTACACCTGCTTTTTCTAAAAATTTTAAGCCAGAACTGTCTTTGTATGCATTAGCATACACTACTCTTTTAATACCAGCTTGATGTATAAGTTTGCTACATTGTGTGCATGGAGAAAGTGTAATGTACAAAGTAGCATTTTTGGCAGATTGTGTAGAGCTTGCTACTTTTAAAATAGCATTGGCCTCTGCATGTAAAACCTCCCATTTTGTGGCACCACTTTCGTCTTCGCAACAATTATCAAAACCTGTGGGTGTTCCGTTAAAACCATCAGAAATAATCATTCTGTCTTTTACAATTAAAGCACCTACTTGCTTGCGTTTACAGTGAGATAATTTACCCCATTCTAAAGCCATTCTTAAGTAAGCTTTGTCGTATTTTAATTGTTTTTTTTCTGTCATTAGTACGAAAGTAAAAAGATTAATAAGATAGTAACGTTAATTAATTACCAAAAAATACGTTCTAACATCATTTGTATGGCAAATCCAATAACTATAGATGAGCAGACTAAAATCCAATCTCTTCTTGTAACTCTAAAAAAGTTTTGTAGTAAAGTACCCACGATTAAAATACCTAAAACTATAATTATTTGTGCAGCTTCTATGCCTAAGGCAAATTCTAATAATGGTATTAGTTTGTCTTCTTNGCCAATCATCATTTTAAAATAATTAGAAAAACCCAAGCCATGTATTAACCCAAAAAATAAGGCAAAAACTAAGTTGGTGTTTTCTTTTCCTGTAGATGATTTTTTAGCGGTAAATACATTAATTACTCCTGTAATAAAAATGGTTACAGGAATTAGAAATTCTATCAAATTCATACTCACATTTAAAATACCATAAGCAGCTAATGCTAGGGTTATAGAGTGCCCAATTGTAAATAGGGTAACCAGCCATAACACTTTTTTAAATTGATTAAAGCTAAACACAACAGCTAAAACAATTAAAAATAAAATGTGGTCGTATGCAGAGAGGTCTAAAACATGATTTAAACCCATCTTAAAGTATAAAATAAAATCGTTCATTATATTTTTAGTTTAGACGAGTTTCAAAGATATTAAAAAGATAAAAGAATGGGGAATTTTTGTTTGAAGATAATAATTGGTTAATAAAATTGATTACCCAATTTTATTGTTTTTATACATTTGTTTTTAAGATTTTTTTGTTAGAAGAAGTTCTAATAATTAATTCTGCTTTTAATATTTGTTTCTTTAAAGATTGGTTAATTGTTTTCTCTTTTGTGTATCTTAAAAAAGTTTCTGCAGCCAATTTACCTATATCAGCACTATGTTGATGCACACTGGTAATACTTGGGGTAACCATTTCTGTAAAAGGTTCGTTACCAAAACCTACCAAAGCAATTTCATTAGGCATATTTATGTTGTTTTCATTTAAAACTTGCAAAGCACCAAGTGCAGCATAATCTCCTGCAACATAAACAGCATCTGGTCTGTTTTTTAAATTTAAAAGCTGTTGCATTTTTTTTCTACCATCTTCTTTAGTTAAACTACTTTCTAGCAAAAGTTCATCATCTAATGGTAAATTATACTTTTTTAAAGCATCTACATAACCTCTAATTCTGTTATTAAATATTCTTGTATGCTTAAAACCACCAATATGTGCAATTCTTTTACAACCTTCATCAACAAGATGTTTTACAATTATTTGGCTACTGTTATAATCATCAATACCTATATAATCTACGTTTAAATCATTTTCACCTCTATCAAATAAAATTAAAGGGATTCCTTTTGATTTCACTTTTTCGTAATGTTCTAAATCAATAGTTTCATTTGCCATAGATGCTATAATACCATCCACTTGTGTGTATAATAAAGTATCTATATTATCACACTCTTTTTTGAAAGACTCGTTAGACTGCGTAATAATAATATTGTAGCCTTTTTTATTTAAAACTTCCTCTATATTTTCTATTACAGATGAAAAAAAGTTACTATTTGTTCTCGGTACAATTACACCAACCAATTTGCTTTTTCCACTTCTAAGCGCACTTGCTAAGTGGTTTGGTTGATAATTAAGGTTTTTAGCAACCTGTTTTACGGCTTTTTTTGTTTTTTCGCTTATCCTTGCATCATCATGTAATGCTTTAGAAACAGCNGCAGCAGATATATTTAGCACACTAGCAATATCTTTTATGGTAGTTTTCTTTTTAGTTTTCAAATTTTTAATATATTTGCTTNAACGTTAAAGCAAATATAGAACGATATAAATTACAATCAAAATAGTAGATAAAAATAAGCTATTTTGATTTTATTTTAAAAAATTGGTTAAACGTTTAAGCAAATAACTATAAATAGTATAAAATAGCAATTAAAATGAGTAAAGTAGTAACATTTGGAGAGATCATGTTAAGATTAGCTCCACAAGGATTTTTAAGATTTTCGCAAGCAAATAATTTTGATGTGGTATATGGTGGAGGAGAGTCTAATGTAGCAGTTTCTTTAGCAAATTATGGTGTTGATGTAGATTTTGTAACACGTTTACCAAAAAATGATATTGGTGAATGTGCTATGATGGAAATGAGAAAACGTGGTGTTGGAGTAGATAAAATTGTTTGGGGTGGAGATCGTTTAGGAATTTATTTTTTAGAAACAGGAGCTGTATCTAGAGGTTCTAAAGTAGTATATGATAGAGCACATTCTGCCATTGCAGAGATAAAATCTGGGATGATAGATTGGGATGCTGTTTTTGAAGGAGTAGAATGGTTCCATTGGACCGGAATTACACCTGCAATTTCGCAAGGTTCTGCAGATGTTTGTTTAGAAGCAGTAAAAGCGGCAAGCGCTAAAGGGATTACCATTTCTACAGACTTAAATTATAGAGCAAAACTTTGGAAATATTGTGATGATGCACACAGAGAAAAAGTAATGACAGAATTAACTTCTTACTGTGATATTGTTCTAGGCAACGAAGAAGATGCAGAAATGCATTTTGGTATTAAACCAGCAGGAATTTCTGTACAAACAGAAGGCCATAATGTAAAAGCAGAAGCATTTTTATCTGTTTGTGAGCAAATGATGGAAAAATTTCCAAGAGCTAAAAAAGTAATTACAACCTTAAGAGGTTCAATTTCTGCATCTCATAACACTTGGGCTGGTGTTTTATATGATGGTAAAACATTGTTTCAAACACGCCAATACCAAATTACAGATATTGTAGATAGAGTTGGTGGTGGTGATTCATTTATGGGAGGTTTAATTTACGGATTATTAAAATACCCAGAAGATGACCAAAATGCATTAGACTTTGCAGTAGCCGCTTCTTGTTTAAAGCACACAATTAAAGGAGATGCGAACTTAGTTACTGTTTCTGAAGTAGAAAAACTAATGGGTGGTGATGCTTCTGGAAGAGTAGCTCGTTAAAAAAGAGTTTAATTGTTGAATTTTGTAACTGTTAAGAGTTATAAAGTTCAACAATTACACGATTAAACAATAAAAAATTACACAAAATTATGGCTCAATATACAAGAATAGAAGTAGCACAAGTAATGAAAGATACAGGGATGGTACCTTTATTTTATCATTCAGATTTAGAAGTAAGTAAAAAAGTAATTACTGCTTGTTATAAAGGAGGTGCAAGATTATTAGAATTTACAGCTCGTGGAGATTTTGCTCACGAAGTTTTTGGTGAATTGGTAAAATATGTACTTAAAGAATTACCAGGAATGGTAATGGGTGTAGGTTCTGTAACAGATGCAGCTGCAGCCTCTAGATTTATGGCATTAGGTGCAAACTTTATTGTAACACCAGTTTTAAGAGAAGATATTGCAATTGCATGTAACCGTAGAAAAGTTTTATGGTCTCCAGGTTGTGGTACGCTTACAGAAATTGCAAAAGCAGAAGAATTAGGATGCGAAATAGTAAAATTATTTCCGGGTGATATTTACGGACCACAATTTGTAAAAGGGATCAAAGGGCCCCAACCTTGGACAAGTATAATGCCAACAGGAGGTGTATCTCCAACAAAAGAAAATTTAGAAGGATGGTTTAACGCAGGTGTAACTTGTGTAGGAATGGGTTCTAAATTAATGGCCAAAGATGCTAATGGTAACTTTGATTATGATAAAATTGAAAGTGCCACAAAAAATGCTTTAGACATTATAAANGCACTTAGAAAATAGTTTTATGAGNTTGATTAGTTTATAAAACGAAGAAAACTCGGACTATTATTAGCTCCGAGTTTTTTATTTNAAATCATAAAAGAAAACCTAATTTTACAATTCAATATTCTTGTATGAAACCCAACAAATACACAGCCATTTATTATATGATTTTTAGTGTTATTGCTTTTGCAATAATGAATACTGTAGTTAAATATTTAAGTGGTTACAGCGTATATCAAATAGTNTTTTTTAGATCTATNGGTACTCTATTATTTACAATTCCTTTAATAATTAAACTAAAAATTTCCATTTTAGGAAATCATAAAAATCTCCTTTTTTTAAGAGGTGTCATTGGGGTAATTTCACTTACCTGCTTTTTTGAATCTTTAAACTATTTGGCTGTGGGNACAGCAGCTTCTCTTCGATTTACATCACCAATTTTTGCAGCAATTTTTGCGTTATTATTTTTAAAAGAAAAAATAAAACCTATACAATGGTTGCTTTTTTTAGTTGCTTTTGTGGGCGTATTAATTATTAAAGGTTTTGGAGTAGATGTTCATACAATTGGTATATTGTTGGCCATAACTTCGGCAATTTTTTTAGGGTTGATTTTTGTAGTTATTAGAAAATTAGGCAACAGAGAACATCCATTGGTTATTATAAATTATTTTATGGTAATGGCATTTGTATTTGGTGGTTTAATGTCTATAAACAATTGGAAACAACCAAATATGTCAGAATGGTTTTTATTGTTAAGTCTAGGTATTTTTGGTTATATAGGTCAATTATATATGACCAAAGCCTTTCAGTCTGATGAAACCTCTGTAATAGCACCTTTAAAGTATTTAGAAGTAATTTTTACCATAATTATTGGTGTCTTTTGGTTTGGAGANATCTATAATATATGGACCTTATTGGGTATCTTTTTAATNTTTGTAGGNTTAATTTATAACATATATTTAAAGAGAAAAACAAGTTAATTTAGTTCACCAATTAATTTGCCGCAAAAAACCAATTTTTAAAGTTGCTTTTTTTGTTTAACAACTAGAGTAATTAAAAATCACTTCCAGACCCTTTAGAGCTTTGTTCTTTTCTATATTTCTGTTCCCAATCCCAAGAAGATTTTACCATTTCATCTAAGGTTTTGTTTGCAGACCAACCTAATTTTTGTTTCGCTAAATTAGTTGCTGCATACAATTGAGGTACATCNCCAGGTCTTCTTTCTACAATTTCATAGTTTAGTTTAGANTTGGTTACTTTCTCAAAAGAATTGATAACATCTAACACAGAAAANCCATTTCCTGTTCCTAAATTAAAAATTTCATAAGGCGTATCTTGTTCTTTGTTTATGATTCTTTTTACTGCCAACACATGNGCTTTTGCTAAATCAACTACATGAATATAATCTCTTATTGGTGTTCCGTCTTTTGTAGGATAATCATTACCAAAAACCATTAATTTTTCACGAATTCCAGCAGCAGTTTGTGTAATGTATGGCATTAAGTTATTGGGTATTCCACTTGGTAATTCGCCAATTAAACCAGANTCATGTGCTCCAATAGGATTAAAATAACGCAAAGAAATAGCCTGAAAATTATTGGTAGCTTTTATAACATCATCAATTATTTCTTCTGCAATTTTCTTCGTATTTCCATAGGCAGAAGAAGGACGCTGTGTTTCGTTTTTTTCTGTAATTGGTANGGTTTCTGGTGTGCCATAAACCGTTGCAGAAGAAGAAAATATAAAACCTTCTATGTTGTTTTCTATTTGAGCAGAAAGTACGTTTATTAGAGAACACAAATTGTTATTGTAATACATTAAAGGGTTTTTTACTGACTCGCCAACAGCTTTGTGAGCAGCAAAATTAATAATAGCCTTTGCATCTTTATGTTTTTTAAAAACGGCTTTAGTAGCTATTTCATCTTTTAAATCAACATTTACAAAAACTGGTTTTGTCCCTGTAATTTTTAAAATTCTATCTAATGTTTCTTCTGATGAATTAGATAAATCGTCTACAATAACAACATTATAATTGTTTTCTATCAATTCAATTACTGTATGAGAACCTATGTAACCACAGCCACCAGTTACTATAATTTTATTTTGCATTGTGTTTCTTTTTTAACGATGTAAATATAGTAAAAACATTAAAAAAACCAACTAGAACCTACTAGTTGTTTATTTGTTTAAAAAATGTATTTTTGTTGTATGGAAATTGTATCACTTAAAAAAAATATTGGGGTACCAAAATACAAACAAATAGTAACTTCTATAGAAGCTGCTATTGCAAATGGTGCATTAAAAAAAGGAGATCAACTACCTTCTTTAAATGCCATAAAAAATAAATACAAACTCTCTAGAGATACAGTTTTAACAGCTTTTAATGAGTTGAAAAATAGAGGTATTGTACATTCTGTNGTTGGTAAAGGATATTATGTTTTTAGTGAAGATGTGTTAGTAAAACAAAAAATATTTGTNTTGTTTGATGAGCTAAATTCTTTTAAAGAAGATTTATACAATTCTTTTTTAGAGCATTTGGGTGATAAGATTCAAATAGATATTTTCTTTCATCATTTTAATATTGATGTTTTTAAAAAATTAATTCATGATAGTGTAGGCAACTATTCTTACTATATTATTATGCCTGCCAATTTAAAAGAAACAAAACCAACGATTCAAAATTTACCAAAAGATAAAGTATATCTTTTAGATCAAGTTCCCAAAGAATTAAAAAATTACCCAGCTATTTATCAAGATTTTGAAAATGATATCCAAAAAGGATTGTTTACAGCTTTGCATGCCATTAGAAAATATGAAAAATTGGTTTTATTATTTTCAAATAATAAACAACCCAAACAGTTGTTAAAAGGATTTAAAAATTTCTGTAACAATTACAAAATAAAGTATGAAATTACAGAAACCATTTACAAACGAACCCCAAAAAAAGGGGAGTTGTATATCGTTTTTGAAGACAAAGATTTGATTAAAATCATTAAAAAAGTAAAAGAANAAAAATTACAAATTGCAAAAGACATTGGAATAATTTCTTACAATGATACACTTTTAAAAGAAGTAGTTGCAGAAGGTATTACAACCATTTCTACAGATTTTAAATTGATGGGAAAAACGCTCGCAGAAATGATTTTAAAAAACAAACAAACATCTGTAATAAACCCAGGTAAATTACTTTTTAGAAAATCTATTTAATATTAAAATAATCCACTAAAATGAGTGATAAATTAATAAAAGAAGTAAAACAAAAATTTACAGAAATCTTTACTATAGAACCCTTGTTAATTTTTTCTCCAGGAAGAATAAATATTATTGGAGAACACACAGATTATAATGGTGGTTTTGTGTTTCCTGCTGCGGTAGATAAAGGTATTGCCGCTGCAATTCAGAAAAGTGATACGGGTAGCTCTACTGCAATTGCTTTAGATTTAGATAGCACCATCCAGTTTGAATTAGACAAATTAAAACCATCAAAAGAAGGCAGTTGGGAAAACTACGTTTTTGGTGTGGTAGCAGAAATACAGAATAGGAATAAAATTATTGGCGATTTTAACATCATTTTTAAAGGAAATATTCCTGGTGGAGCTGGTATGTCATCATCGGCAGCATTAGAAAATAGTGTGGTTTTTGGTTTGAATGAATTGTTTGAGTTAGGTTTAACCAAACACGAAATGATTTTGATCTCTCAAAAAGCAGAACACAATTATGTGGGTGTTAATTGTGGCATTATGGACCAATACGCAAGTATGTTTGGTATTAAAGACCATGCTTTGCATTTAGATTGTAGAACCATAGAATCTAGTCCTTATAAGATTGATTTTAAAGACCATCAGTTATTATTAATCAACACAAACGTAAAACATAGTTTGTCGGATAGCGCTTATAATGATAGGCGTTCTGCTTGTGAAAGCATATCAGAATTATTAGGCATAGATTTTTTAAGGGACGCTACAGAAGCAGATTTAGAAACTGTTATAAATAAGGTTACTCCTACAAATTATCAAAAAGCACTATATGTTATTCAAGAAAATGCGAGAACGATTAAAGCGGCTAAAGCTATCAAAAATAACGATTTAGAATTGTTGGGTTCATTAATCTATCAATCGCATGCAGGTTTATCACACCAATACAAAGTAAGTTGTGCTGAATTAGATTTTTTAGTAGCCCAAGCAAAAAAGAATAAACACGTTTTAGGAGCAAGAATGATGGGTGGTGGTTTTGGTGGTTGTACTATCAACTTAATTGCAAGAAGTGAAGTTAAAGCTTTTGCAGAATCAGCATCAAAAGCCTACAAAAGTAAATTTGATAAAGATTGTTCTGTGTATTTTATAGAACTTTCTGAAGGTACACACATCGTAAAATAAACGACTAGAAAAGAATTATAATGAAACATACAAACTTACAAGATTACGCTCATAAACGATTTAATATTTTAACAGGAGAATGGGTGTTAGTCTCACCTCACAGAGCCAAAAGACCATGGCAAGGCCAAAATGAAGCCGTAAATAACCAAAAACGACCTTCTTATGACGAAAATTGTTATTTATGTGCTGGTAATACCAGAATTAATGGAGAAGTAAATCCAAAATACACAGATGTATTTGTATTTACCAACGATTTTGCTGCGTTACAAAAAGACTCACCCAAATTTAATGTAAATGATGGTTTGTTAAAAGCAGAAAGTGAAACTGGTATTTGTAAAGTAATTTGTTTTAGTCCAGACCATTCTAAAAGTTTGGCAGATATGTCATCCGAAGAAATACAAAAAGTAGTTTTTGCGTGGCAAAAAGAATATGCTAAATTGGCAAAAGAACCCACCATAAACTATGTGCAAATCTTTGAAAACAAAGGTGCTGTAATGGGGTGCAGCAACCCGCATCCTCATGGTCAAATATGGAGTCAATCTACTTTACCCAATGAAGTTGATAAAAAACACACNCAACAACTCAACTATTTTAAAGAGAAAAACAGNAGCCTTTTGGGCGATTATTTACAACAAGAATTAGCNNTAAAAGAAAGGATTATTTTTCAAAATGATNATTTTGTAGTGTTGGTTCCNTTTTGGGCGGTTTGGCCTTTTGAAACCATGATTGTTCCCAAAAAACAAAAACAAAGTATTTTAGANTTAAATGATAAAGAATCATTTCATTATGCAGAGGCTATTGCTNTAATTACAAAAGCTTACGATCAATTATTTAACACTTCTTTTCCCTATTCAAGTGGAATTCACCAAGCNCCTACAAATGGTTTAGANAATCATCATTGGCATTTTCATATGAGTTTTTATCCACCTTTATTAAGAAGTGCAACTGTAAAAAAGTTTATGGTGGGTTATGAGATGTTTGGCACACCACAAAGAGATATTACTGCAGAACAAGCAGCAACTAGATTACGAGATTTGGTGAGTTTATGAAAATTGAAATAGGGTAATCTCGAAACTAAACTTTAAAAGAATACCTTTTTAAGTAAACAAAATTAAATTTATAAAATAGCAAACAAAATATCTTTATTTTTAGAAAAAAAAGATCAATTAGTACTTTTTAGGTTTTTACTTACTTTCAATTTATTTTTGATAGACCATCGATACATCAAAAAGTTAATTCTAAAATACTTGTATTAAGATTTTATTCGAAAACAAAAGACATTTATAATTTCCTTTTATCCAAGTACTCTCTTGGCGTACATTTTTCGTATTTTTTAAAAATAGAGTAGAAGTTAGATCTAGAATTAAAGCCAGTTTTTTCGGCAATATAATTNAGGTTATANGTTAATCTGGTTTCTTCTAATATTTTTTTAGCAAGTGATAAGCGTACCTTATTTTTTATATCTATATAACTTGTATTCTCTGACTTTAAGTAAGCTCTTATAATATGGTCTGGAAAGTTTATAAACGTTGCAAAATCTCTAAAACTATTTTCTGGGTTCATAAAAAAATACTTATTTTTTTTTATTTCTTTAATTTTAAATGCTATTTGTTTTTTGTCATCTTCACTAATTAATATTTTGTTTGGTATTTTTGAAAAAGGTGACTCATTTAAATACGATTTGTTTATTTTTTTTAAGCTTAAATACAATTCTGGAGCTTTTACAAACTCTAAGATTAGTAAAAACAATAAAAAAACATCTAGATTAATAATTGTTTTTAAGAGTAAGGTATTATAATTATTACTACTTATAATTAATACAATATGAACATAATATAATACTACCACACCAAAGGTAATTAATGTAACCTTTTTAAGCTTATTTATATGGGGTAAACTTTTTACTTTATTTAATCCAATAAAAGAAGCTGTTAGATATGCTATTAGATGTATTAACCTTATGATATAGTTGGTTTGGGTGCTAAAAAAAATACTAACGTTTAAACTAGACTGTTTTTCTGGAGCTAAATAAAAACTATTAACCAACTCCATTTTCGTTTCCCAAGCAATCATGATGTATTCTTGAATTGCAATGCATTGTATAACAAATGGTATTAAGTGAATAAGGTGTTTCTTTTGAAACTTAAATTGGTTATTTGTTCCTGCTTTTGTAAAAAAATAAAAACTAGGACCTGCAAGTAAATAAAATGGCGTAAAATGATTAAAAAGTATTGTTTTTAAAATAGCATAATCTTGGCTGTTTACGGCAGTATGTGCAATGGCATAAATTACAAAAAGTATTAACGAAGTACTTAATAATTTAATTTTTAAGTTTTCTCTATTTCTTATAAAGATATAAATACAGAAGAATAAGGTAAAAAACAAAAGTTCCATTAGGGGGATATGAAATCAACTACAAATATAGTCCTTTTTTTTAAAATAGGAGTCCTTTTTTTTAAATATGACATTATTTTTGTGTTTTAAAAAAAATTAAAAATTAAAAAAACATACATTTGAAAAAAATCAAATAAATGAAGATAATGTCGTTGAAAAAATATCTATTTATAGCAGTTTTTCTTTTGATAGGAAACATATATTCCCAACAGGGAAAAGTATTAATTATTGGAGATCACCAAATAAGCAATGATTATTTATTAGACGTTTACAATAAAATTTCTAATATTGGAGTTTTTGAAGAAGTTGATGTTGTTGATTGGAGTCAAGGGGATCCTGTTTTATCAACTTTACTTAATTATGATGCAGTATTAGTTTGGGGTCATGATGGTAATCTTGGTTCAGCCTTTGGTGATGCCTTAGCAAATTATATTGATGAGGGAGGGGGAGTTGTTAATGCGCTTTTCAGTACTGCTTATTCAAATTCATCTAGAGGTCTCGGTATAAAGGGGA
>JGI26082J51739_10001129_pt1 | contig 16821 bp, 17 predicted proteins | sample SaaInl5LU_22_DNA_FD_51739 | JGI IMG/M metagenome (IMG submission 51739)
TCTCATGGGGCCTGACAGCAAGGGTGTTACCGGGCAGTCTATTGATGCTCAGAGTGATAGTTCCCCCTCGGATTACGTCTAGTTAAACCTTGGAGAGTATTGTCTCTATCTGACACTCCGGCAGAGAGACACTTGCCATCTCCTCTTCAGACTCGCTCGAGTACATCCCCGTAACGCTCCGTATTTGCCGTCCTGGCAAATAAGGGTCTGAAGAGGAGACGCCAAGCGCCTTTTAGCCAGCGTTTATCGCCAGCTTTAGTGGCTAGCCGCGTTTACCCACGACACGCACCTTGCGTTTCTTGCGTTCGGCTGGCGTATGAGGATTGCGGGCGTCGTCACGCTGACGGACGCGTTGACGTTTGTATTCGCGCTCTTGGTCCTTGGCAGCGTGAGGGTCGAACTTTGGCAGTGAGCGACGCGACAGCTCGAGTTCGTCAGTTAGAACATTGAGCTCCTTCTGCGAGAGGTCACGCCAGGTTCCGACTTTGACGTCGCTAGGCAAGAAAACCGGGCCAAAGCGCACTCGTTTTAGGCGGCTGACCTGAACATCCTGCGACTCCCATAGACGGCGCACCTCACGGTTACGACCCTCCATCACGACACAGTGATACCAGCGGTTAGCGCCTTCGCCGTCGAAATACTGCACGTCGGTAAACTTCGCCATACCGTCATCTAGCAGCACACCCTGCTTCAAGCGCTCCAGCATGTCGTCATCGACATTTCCAAGCACTCGCACAGCATATTCGCGGTCGATATTGCTGGAGGGGTGCATCATTTTGTTAGCGATCTCACCATCGGTGGTGAAGATCAGCAGACCTGAGGTGTTGATATCCAGGCGACCGATAGCCACCCAGCGCCCCTGCTTTAGCTTGGGCAGCGCATGAAAGACGGTTGGACGCCCCTCAGGATCGTGGCGAGTACAAACTTCGCCAAGGGGTTTGTTGTAGATGATGACGCGCGCTTCAAGCGCATCGCCAGCAGTAATTTCAATCTGCTTACCATCCACAACAACTTTATCTTCGGCTGATACACGATCACCCAATTTAGCCGTCTCATCGTTTACCTGAACACGGCCTTCATCTATCCAACGCTCCATCTCACGACGTGAGCCTAAACCGGAGCGTGCCAATACCTTTTGTAACTTCTCATCAGACATATGACGACGCCTTACTATTTAGAACTACTTAAGCGGCTTTTACTCTTCAAGCCGCTATCAAATCGATGTTCTACGCGATATCTATCGACTGTAAAACCCAGAAACAAAAAAGGCCCGTACAAACGGGCCTATTTGCAGTGCGGTAATTTTATACCTTATTCAGCGCTGGGCAACTGATCTTTGCTAATGCCTTTCGCTGCCATGTACTCAGCAAAAGCCGTTGGCGTGCGACCACGACCCGACCAAGTGTGAGTTTCACCCTGCGCATCAGTGATCTGGTACTTCGCTTTTACCGCTGCCTTTTTAGGTGTAGCTTCAACCATACCCATCAAATCAGACAGATCGACACCGGCACTGCGCATCGTTTCGCGAATTGCATCAATAGCTGCCATTTTAGCCTGCTGTTCAGCCTGCATTGCAGCCTCTTCAGCCTTACGCTCTTCCAAGATATCTCCCAGATCAGCAATCACTTTCTCGATTTCAGAACCTGAAAGATCCTGACACTGTTTACGCAGAGAGTTTTTACGCAGAAGAGTTTTCACGAAGTCGCTCATAGATAATCCCACCAGTTTTGGTAAAAGATATTAATTAAAAGGTTCGGGGAAATTATGGTTAATAAAAAATAAAATTCAATATTTATTTTTATTCGCTTTTAAAAGAACTAATTTAAAGTGAATCTTTAAACCATAAAAGCGATTAAGTCTCAAATTTTAAATTAAAATTTTCCGCCCTATTTTGCGCCTCGTGCAAAGAGATTTTTCTGAAACTTATCTGTTTGCCCGGCAACTGCTGACTCAATCGATCCAAATCCAAACTAAATACCCGCCCTAACTTGGGATAACCTCCTAAAGTTTGGCAGTCCGCCATCAAAACAATAGGCTGTCCGTCAGGGGGGACCTGCATGGCACCGGGCAGGACGGGTTCTGATATCAAGGATTGATTAGATGCGCATATTTCAGACCCACTCAGTCGATAACCCATACGATCACAATCTTTAGACAATTTAAAATCTAAGTTAAACAGTTTTTCACGCTCCCCAAACGCAAAATCCGAAAATTGAAATCCGGGTATCACGGCGTATTGATAATCAGCGTTAAANTCTGGGATTAACCAGGCTGGCATTGAGCGTAAAATGTTTTCATCGCCACCTACGGAATCCAGAGTATCNCCCTGCGCAAGGGGTAGACCCTCTCCGCACAAGCCGCCTAGATTTTCTCGCATATGAGTAGAGCAGCTACCCAGTGTGCTTGGCGCTTTCCAACCGCCGGTCACGGCTAAATAGGCACGCAGGCCATTCATCGGTTTCGTAAACAGCAGCTCATCACCCTCTTTCACTGTGAAGGGAGACCAGAGCTCCAAACTCTTGCCATTGAGTGTCGCTGCCAGATCCGCCCCGGTCACCACCAGTTGGCCGGGCTGCGTGACCTCCAACTCGGTTTGACCCAGCGTAATTTCGACAACAGCAGCATTGGCATCATTACCCAGTAACCAATTGGCCCAACGAAAGCTACTACGATCCATCGGCCCACTAATACTGACACCTAGGTGCCTAAACCCCCAACGCCCACCGTCTTGCAACAGGCAGAGACCCGCGTTGCGTTTGACCTTAATCTGCATCTAACACTCCACCCAGGGCCAGAAACTCTTCACGGGTGATAGCATAGAACTGCACCTGATCACCGGCATTGACCCGCATGGGCGACTCTCTATTCCAATCAACCATCTCAATGGGTGAGCGTCCTATTATCTGCCAACCTCCCGGAGAACTNGCCGGATAGATCGCGGTCTGACTATCCGCCAGTGCGACACTGCCTTTGGGCACAATCAATCGAGGGGTGCTCTTACGGGCTACTCTGATCGCTTCTGGCGTCGCCCCCAGGTAGGCAAAGCCCGGCGCAAAACCTATTGCATATACTCTGTAAGCCTGACGCTGATGCAGTTCGCAGATCTCATCAAACCTAAGACCGGTTATCTGCTCCACGTCAGCACGATCCAGTGCAACCTCGTCGCCATAGTAGACGGGAATCTTTACCAACTCCCCAGAGATACCTTCGAGCTGCGTCTGCATTACTTCGCTCACCAGAGCTTCGAGAACCTTCGCGAGCAAGCGCCGGTCTTGCACTGGCGCTCTAAAACTTAACAACACGCTGGTATATGAAGGAATAATATCGACTAACTGCTCACNGAAGCCGCGTCGAGCTAGATCTACAGCCAGGCGTACACGGCCAGCACAAGGTTCACTAATCTGATCACCCAGTCGCAAAAGCCAGTTCGACTCATCTATTGCTTCTACCTGATTCAGAACAGCCATTTTTTCGCCAAACCTCCGACAAGCTGAACTCAAGGTAGTAGACGCCCGAAAAGGATTGGAAGTTTCATATTGAGTTCATTCAAAAGATAGACAATCCTACCCCCTGAGAACGAAAACCACACCTACTAGGACAATCTGATGCTGAAAGACCGCACTGCACAGCTCTGGCTTGCTCTTCTATCAACCAGTATTGCGCTCGAGATCGCTGCTCTCNATTTCCAATACGTGCTCGATTACGGTCCCTGTATCCTTTGCGTCCAGATCCGGGCCGTGCTCTTCGTTGTTATCCTACTCGCGGCACTTGCACTACTGCTGCCCGTTGCCCGCAAACTCACTACTGTACTGCTGACTCCCTGCACACTCACCTTTGCTTGGTTCTGTTATCAGGTGCTGGGCATCGAACGCGGTTGGTTTGAGGGGAGTTGCACATTTGAACCCGCTTTTCCCGCTTGGATACCTTTACACGAGTGGCTTCCATCAGTGTTCGAACCCTGGGAGTTATGTGGCTATACCCCCGACATACTGCTCGGTATCACTATGGCCGAGACACTCGTTGGCTTGGCCGGGCTCTTCCTAATAGCGAATATTTTTCTTTTGAAAGATTTTCGCAGACAGTGATTTGGTCAGACCGCACGCCATTGCTGGAACACAGGGCAGTGGCGCGGATCAATTAAGATTTTTTATGACCTATATCCTTAAATTTTATTGGGCAATTGTCTCTAAACCGATCTAAGGTCTTACTGCAGACGTAAATTGACCGAGCCTAAGCTCTGGCAATTTTCATGCTATTAACCCAACAAAGAGGCAAGTAGAAATGTCACTGAAAGGAACAAAAACAGAAGAGAACCTGAAGGCAGCATTCGCTGGTGAATCCAAGGCTAACCGTCGTTACCTCTACTTCGCCAACATGGCTGACATCGAAGGCGCTCCAGAAGTTGCTAACGTATTCCGCAACACTGCGGAGGGTGAAACAGGCCACGCACACGGCCACATGGAGTACCTGATCGATGGTGGTTCAGGCGATCCAGAGACTGGTCTGGCTGCTGGCAACGTTGCTGAAGCACTTGAGTCAGCAATTGCTGGTGAAACTCACGAGTACACTGACATGTACCCAGGTATGGCTAAAGCCGCTCGTGAAGAGGGCTTCGACGAGATCGCTGATTGGTTCGAAACTCTGGCTAAAGCTGAGCGCAGCCACGCGAACAAATTCCAGAAGACTCTGGAAGCTTACAAAGCAGAAGCATAATTCTGCCAGCGGACTGGAGCTCTCCAGTCCGCTCTACCGCCAACCTCCGAGGATTCATCATGAGTGATAAACGAGAAGGCAATCTGGAAGCACCGACGCGCCACGCGCTTGACTGGAAATCTGAAGAATTTTACGACCGCGACAGCCTCAACGCTGAAATGGANCGCGTCTTCGATATCTGTCACGGATGCCGCCGCTGCCTGAGTCTGTGTCAGTCATTCCCAACNCTGTTCGATCTAATAGATGACAGTGAGACGATGGAGGTCGATGGCGTCGACAANGCTGATTACAANAAAGTGGTCGACGAATGTTACCTCTGTGATATGTGTTACATGGCCAAGTGCCCTTATGTACCACCGCACCAATTCAACCTCGATTTCCCGCATCTAATGCTGCGTGCTAAGGCGGTCGAAGCGAAGGAGAATGGTCTTACAATGCGTGACAAGGTGCTNTCGAGCACCGACATGACCGGCAAACTAGCCGGCATACCTGTGATTTCTGAAACGATCAACACCGTAAACCATTGGACGCCAACCCGTAAGGTGCTCTCGGCTACGCTCGGTATCGATGAAGAGGCTTGGCTTCCGCCTTTCGCCAGCAAAAAGCTGCGCAGCAAAATGAAGCCGAACGAGGCACCTGCTGTTGTTGATGGTGATCGCACCAAAGGTAAGATCGCGATCTTCGCTACCTGCTACATCAACTACAACGAGCCAAGTATCGGTGAAGATCTGATCGCGATTCTTGAACATAACCAGCTGCCGTGGACCTTTGCGCAGAAAGAGGTGTGCTGTGGCATGCCGAAACTTGAGCAGGGTGATCTGGAAGCGGTCGAGAGCCTCAAGCGTATCAACATTCCACAACTGGCCAAGCTGGCCCGCGAGGGTTACGCGCTGATGTCAGGTGTACCGAGCTGNACGCTGATGTTCAAACAGGAGCTACCACTGATGTTCCCAGACGATGAGGAAGTTCAGCTGGTAAAAGAGGCGTTTTGGGATCCGTTCGAATACCTGATTGCACGTCAAAAAGACGGTCTACTCAAAGCTGAATTTAGCCAGGCGCTAGGCAAGGTAGCCTACCATGTTCCCTGCCACAGCCGTGTGCAAAACGTCGGCAAGAAGACCGAGGAGATGCTCAAGCAGATCCCTGACACCGAAATCAAGACGATAGAACGCTGTAGCGGCCACGCCGGCACCTATGGTGTGAAGAAAGAGTACCACGAGCACGCGATGAAGATTGGTAAGCCGGTCTTCAGAACTATGGCCCAGGCTGAACCGGACTACATCTCCAGTGACTGTCCGCTGGGCGCTGCACATCTGGCTCAGGGTATTGAAAAGAACCACGACAAAACGCCGGAAAAAGCGCACCCACTGAGTTTGTTGCGCAAAGCCTACGGCATATAGAGGAGGCATAAATGGGTAAACTTGCACCTAGCTCACTGATGTCACTCGAGACCTACCACAAAGAGCGTCCAGAGTTTCGCAAGCGTGCGCTCGAGCACCGCAAGCGCCGCACTGTGTTTGTAGGCCCTCATGTGACACTGCAGTTTGAAGATGAGCTGACTATTCGTTACCAGATTCAGGAGATGCTGCGCATTGAGAAGACCTTCGACACTGAGGGTATTCAAGATGAATTGGACGCATACAATCCTCTGATTCCTGACGGCGCGAACTTCAAGGCAACTCAGCTGATTGAGTTTACTGACCCTGATGAACGTAAAGTGATGCTAGAGAAGCTGGTTGGGCTGGAGCACAAAACCTACGTACAGGTGTTCGGCCATGAGCGTGTCTACGCGATTGCTGACGAAGATATGGAGCGCAGTACAGCAGACAAGACCTCAGCGGTGCACTTCATGCGCTTCGAGCTAACACCTGAGATGGTTGCAACACTCAAGAGTGGCGCGGCACTAGGCATGGGCGTGGACCACCCTGAGTACAAGCACCACCTCGAGGAGGTTGCCCCAGAGACTCAGACTGCTTTGGTCGCTGATCTCAAGTAAGCGCCTCTAAGCGGTTCGCCGCAGCTAACCAAACGCGCCCGACACTGCAAACAGGTCGGGTGCTTTTTATTGTGGCCGAGGGTAGCAAGGCAGTTTCACCGCGCAGCACGCGATTCAGCAGCCGCTTATCTCATGCGTTCTGTAACCTGACGCANNACATCCTTAGATGTAATACCGAAGTGCNCGTAAAGCTCCTCTGCAGNGCCAGACAGACCGTAGCCAGTCATACCCACAAACAAGCCATCAATACCGATGTACTGATCCCAGCCAAAGCGCATCGCAGCCTCTATACCCACGCGCAGCGTGNCCTCACCGAGAACCTGCTGACGGTAGGCTACGGGCTGCTGATCAAATAGTTCCCAGCATGGCAGAGAGACAACGGCAGCACCGATCCCTTGAGCCTCAAGCTGAGTCCGCGCCTCTACCGCGATTGTAACCTCAGAGCCCGTTGCCAGCAGCGTAACCTGACGCGCACCACACTGGGCCTCCTGCAGCACATAACCACCCTTGGCAGATAGATTATCAGCCAGCATCTCTGTGCGGACGAGTGGCAACTCCTGACGCGCAAACACCATAGACGACGGGCTCTGCTTGAGCTCCATCGCCGCTTCCCAACACTCTGCGGCTTCGACCGCATCAGCCGGACGGAAAACATACATGTTTGGCATTGCACGAAGAGACGCAATGATCTCAACGGGTTGATGGGTCGGACCGTTACGCCCTACACCAATAGAGTCGTGACTGAAGACAAACTTNCTCGGCAGCCCCATCAGTGCGGCCATTCGCATAGCAGGGCGCTCGTAGTCAGAGAACGCTAAATAGGTTACCGCCAGCGGCATTACACCCCCATGTGCGGCCAGACCGTTAGCCATAGCACCCATAAGGTGTTCGCGTACGCCACAGTGAATATAGGAGCCAGAGTTATCAGCGGCGGTAAAAGCTGTCAGAGCCCGTTTATGTGAAGTGGGGGCTTCGAGGTCGGCACATCCGACCAGGCGCTCCGGCATCAGGTCGGCAAAGAGGTCATTGATCTCTGCCGACGCAACGATACCCGCTTTAGCACCACCCTCTTCTATGATTTGCTGTTTATAATCGGCCAGCGCGGACTGCCAGTTTGCTGGCAACTCACCTGCCTGAATACGATCCCATTCAGCACGTAATTCTGGACTCAGAGCAGCCAGACGCTCATGCCACGCAATGTATTCGCTATCGCTCCGAGCACCGGCAGCACGCCAGTCGGCAAGTGTTTCGGCAGGCGTTTCAAAGGGTGCATGCGGCCAGTTGAGTGCTTCGCGAGCTGCCTGCGAGTCTTCGTCAAACAGACGCGCGCTGTGACCGCCACGCTGCCCCTGAACGCGCGGGATACCGCGACCAATGACAGTGCGACAGGCGATCAACGATGGACGCTCATCCTTGCTTGGCTTCAGCAATCGCCGCCGACACGGCCTCAACATTATGCCCATCAACCTCAATCACGTGCCAATTGGCTACGCGGAAGCGCTCCGCCACATCTTCACTGATGGAGAGTTCTGTACTGCCGTCGTCGGTGATCTGGTTGTCGTCCCAAAAGAGGATCAAACGTCCGAGGCTAAGATGCCCTGCTAGAGAGATCATCTCTTGGCCTATACCCTCTTGCAGACAGCCATCCCCAACGAACGCGTAGGTGTAGTGGTTCACCAGATCGGCACCAAAGCGCGCACGCTGATAGGCTTCTGCTACCGCCATACCCATCGCATTGGCAATACCCTGCCCCAATGGCCCCGTGGTAATTTCGATACCTGCTTCAGGTTCATACTCAGGATGGCCAGCACAGACAGAACCGAGCACGCGGAAACGCTTAATCTCATCCAGACTCACCTTCTCGTAACCGGTCAGGTAGAGCAGCGAGTAGATCAGCATTGAACCGTGGCCGTTGGAGAGCACAAAGCGATCACGATCCGGCCACAACGGGTCCTTCGGATTGAATCGCATGTGCTCGCCAAAAAGTGCAGTAGAGATCTCGGCCATACCCAGCGGCACACCCTGATGCCCCTCCTGGGCACGCACTATCGCGTCAATCGACAGAAAGCGAATCGCGTTCGCCATCGGGTTATCAACTTTGGGCATCTGCTCAGACATGCCAAGACCTCACAATAATTCAAAAACTGACTCTAGATTGGTGCGCCGACAGACGCAAAAAAGAGAGCCGGGCCTCTTTTTAGGGAGGGGTCCGGCCCAAATCCAGAGTTTCCACAAGCGTAGATATGGAAAAGGGTATTAGTGGATCAGTGAACCACCGTTCACATCCACCTCAGAGCCTGTCACATACGACGACAGCTCAGAAGCCAGGAATAGGCAGCAGCCCGCAACTTCATCAGCACGGCCTGGACGACCCAGTGGGATGCCCGCTTTGATGCCTTCGAGCATCTCAGGTGTCAGTTTGCCCGCCGTGATGTCAGTCGCAATAAAGCCAGGACACACAGCATTTACACGGATGCCGTCTATGGCCAGCTCACGTGCAGAGGCTTTCGTCAGACCCAAAATACCGGCTTTAGCCGCTGAGTAGTGTGGACCACCAAAAATGCCACCACCGCGCTGTGCAGAGACAGACGAGATGTTAACGATAGAGCCTGTCTGACGGCCGCGCATGTGCGGGATCAGCGCCTGAGTCATGTACAGAGTACCGCGCAGGTTCACATCCAGAACCGCATCGTAGTTCTCAGGCATGATATCCATCATCTTCAGCGGCTGAGTGATACCAGCATTGTTAACCAGAATATCGATCTGGCCCCACTGAGCGATCAGAGCGTCAGCCGCTTTCTGACAATCATCTTTGTCAGTTACGTTACACGCCAGACCCACATGCTGCGCACCCAGATCTGCCGCAGCAGCCTGTGCCGCTTCCAGATTAAGATCGAGGATTGCCACGGTAGCGCCGTGCTCTGCAAACAGACGTGCAGTCGCTTTACCCAGACCATTTACTGATGCAGCACCGGTGATAACTGCAAACTTACCTTCAAGAATTCCAGACATTTTTCTATTTCTCGTCTTCAATAGGGATGACCGATCAGGCCATCCACCCTTTAACTTTTGTGATTACTGCTTCAGTGGAGATACCGTATTGATCATGCAGCACAGGCAGTGCACCAGCATCGAGGAACTCATCCGGCAGGCCAACCATACGGAAGGCAGGTGTTACTCCATTCACCATCAACTGAGTCGCAACCGCTTCACCCAGACCACCTATGATTGAGTGGTTCTCTGCAGTCACAACTAGACGACCCGCTTTGCGGCACTCCGCCAGAATCGTCTCGACATCCAGTGGCTTAATCGTTGGGCAGTGCAATACCGCACAGTCAATGCCATCTTTCTGCAGTGACTTGGCCGCTTCCAGCGTGCGCATTGTCATAAAGCCAGATGAGATAAACAGCACATCCTTACCGTCACGCAGCAGCTTGGCTTTACCCAGTTCGAACTCGTAATCGTAGTCTTGCAGCACAGACGGCACGTTGCCGCGCAGTAGACGCATGTAGACTGGGCCCTCATGAGCTGCAATCGCCTTGGTCGCCTGGTAGGTATCCAGCGCATCACAAGGGTCAACAATGGTCATGTTCGGCAGACCGCGGAAGATAGCGATATCTTCAGTAGCCTGGTGGCTAGGACCGTAACCAGTCGTCAGACCCGGCAGCGCACAGACGATTTTCGCGTTGAGGTTGTCCTCTGCGATCGCCATAGCGATAAAGTCATAAGCACGACGTGAGGCAAATACCGCATAGGTGGTCGCGAAAGGCGTGAAGCCCTCTTTCGCAAGACCCGCAGTGGCACTAATCATCACCTGCTCCGCCATACCCATCTGGTAGAAACGATCTGGATAAGCTTTAGCAAAGACATGCAGATCGGTGTATTTCGACAGGTCAGCTGAAAGGCCAACGATATCTTCGCGCTCAGCTGCCAGTTCAACCAGCGCCTTGCCGAAAGGTGCGCTAACTGTCTCTGCACCCTCAGCAGAGAGCGACGCGATCATCGCAGAGGTGAGCTGACGCTCGCTAGCATCTACCGGCTTGCGCGGCTCCCACTTAGACTTGCGACGGCTGTTTGGTGCGTATCCGCTCATGCTGGTTTGTCCTCTTCAAGTACTGCCAGGGCCTTATCCCACTCATCCTCATCAACACGAACGAAGTGAGTAATTTCGCGTGCCTCAAGGAAGGGCACCCCCTTACACATCACTGTGTCGCAGATAATTGCGCGCGGCTTGTCACCGTCGTAGTTGCGTGCATTGTCGAACGCTGTCAGCAACGCATCCATATCGTTGCCATCAACGCGCTGAGCGTACCAGCCAAAGGCTTCAAACTTGGCATCAACCGGCTCTGACGAAAGCATCTTCGTAGAGGCACCGTCCGCCTGCTGATCATTAAAATCGACAATACAGATTAGGTTATCAAGCTTGTGATGAGCTGCTGACATTGCAGCTTCCCAAGTAGAGCCCTCGCCCAGCTCACCGTCAGACATCAGGTTGTAGATGAAAGACTCAGAGTTTTTACGTTTCAGACCCAGCGCCATTCCAACGCCAATGCCCAGGCCGTGACCCAGCGAGCCACCGGTGATCTCCATGCCCGGCGTGTATGAAGCCATACCTGACATCGGCAGACGGCTATCATCAGTACCGTAAGTCTCCAGCTCGTACTCGGGCAGCACACCCTTCTCAATCAGTACTGAGTAGAGAGCGATGGCGTAGTGGCCGATAGAGAGCAGGTAGCGGTCGCGACCCTCCCACTCTGGATCTTCAGGCTTCATATTAAGTGCATGGAAGTAGGAGACGGCCAATACATCAGCGACGCCCAGCGCCTGGCCGATGTAGCCCTGTTTCTGTACTGCGCCCATACGCAGCGCTTTGTGGCGGATAGCCCAAGCGCGGCGCTTCAACTCGGCAAGCAGTTCATTACGATCTGTTTGAGTCATCAATCTGTCTCTCAGGTTTATTTGCGCCCTATTCTTCACCCGAGTAGGCAATCATACAAGCAGTTGCTCGTAAGCATTTATTAAGCTGTACTTAACAAAAAAACGTATTAGACTAAGCTGAATTAACACTCAAAGGCCGATTTATCTATGTCCCGCGACCCCAGTCTCAACGCCATGATCTATTTTGAGTCTGTCGCTCGGCACGGCCGGGTGGCGCGTGCAGCTGAGGAGCTACATGTCTCTGCATCCGCTGTCAGCCAGCAGATCAAGCAGCTTGAAGAGAACCTGGGGATCAGTCTTTTCCGACGCGAGAAGCGTCAACTGAGTCTGACGCAAGAGGGTGAGCAGCTTTATATGGCTGCCACCTCCGCCTTTACAGCGCTGCGTGATGCACGCAAATCTATCTCGCGCCAGCGCGAGAGCCACCAGATCATTATGCGGGCATCTCCAAGCTTCGCCGTACGCTGGTTGGGGCCTCGACTGAGCCGATTTATAGCCGAGCACCCTACCTGGGACTTCCGCGTGGATGCATCACCCGACCCATCCAACTTTGAACGTGAAGTGGTCGATCTAGACCTGCGCTATGGCCGAGGCAACTGGCCCGGTCTTCATTCAGAGGCGATCGTCTACGACTACCTGATGCCGATGTGCAGCCCGGACTATCTTGTCCAGCTAGAGGACCACGGCACCAGCCCAGAAGAGCGACTGACCCAAGCGCGGCTGATAGACAGTGTAAAGACCACGATGCAGTGGGATAACTGGCTAGCGCGCCACCGTATTCAGCGGCGCAGCGACACCTCTGCCCTGCGCTTTGACCGCTCTTCGATGGCGATACAGCAAGCGATCAATGGTTTAGGCGTGGTACTGGACTCAACGACACTGGCGCGTGACGAACTGCTGGATGGAACTCTGGTGCCGCTGGTGCCTGAGCTTGGCGCCATACGTTTTCCGGGCTACTGGATTGTAAGCCCGGCTCGCCACCAGAGCCGACGTCTAGTTAAGGTGTTCTCAGAGTGGATTAAAGCTGAGGCTCAGCAGCACTCACGGGAAGTAGAGAAGTATCTGGCGCAACATAAGATCGCCGTTATCGACGAGGAAGCCGTTGTGTAGGAGCGCAGTACGCGAAGTGTCTTGCGCGACCTCAATGCCAAGAGGCTGCAGTCGCGAAATAGCGCTCTGCGCTGCATCGCTCCCACACCGTAAATTTCCTACTGATCGAAAGCGACCTGAACCTTCATCGCCGCTTTGCGATCGACCGCCATCTCGAAGGCGTCGTGGAAGGCATTAAGGCCGTAGGTGTGAGTCAGGATCGGCTTAACATCAATCAGACCAGCCGCCATAAACTCAACCGCTTTGCGGAACTCCTGATGGAAACGGAATGAGCCACGCAGCTCTAGCTCTTTTGCGGTAACTGCCATCATCGGCAAGCTCATTGGACCACCCAGACCGAGCTGCACAATCACACCACGAGGGCGCATGCAGGTGATGGCATTTGTCAGCGCAGCTTCAGAGCCAGAACACTCGATCAGGGCATCAACCTGCCCTTTACCCTCGCGCAGTTCATCAAAAGAATTTGGCTGAGTCAAAGAGTTTATCACCAGATCGGCGCCAGCGAGTTTGGCGAACTGCAGGGTAAAATCTGAGATATCTACGGCAACCACTTTAGCGGCACCGGCGCGGCGAGCTGCCAGCACACACATCACACCGATGGGGCCACAACCGGTCACCATAACGGTTTTGCCAAATACGTTGCCTGCACGGCTCACCGCATGCAGACCAACCGACAGAGGTTCAGCCATCGCCGCCTCTTCAGGAGAGATACCCTGAGCAGGAACTGCCTGAGACGCATTGATCACTAGAGAGGTGCGGAAAGCGCCTTGAATGTGAGGGAAAGGCATCGCCGAACCGTAAAAGCGCATGTTCATACAGTGGTTCTGTAGACCCTGCTGGCAGTATTCACACTCACCGCAAGGGCGTGATGGAGAGACAGCCACCAAATCACCAACGCTGAGCCCTTCAACACCCTCACCGATCTCAGAGATGTAACCTGAAACCTCGTGCCCCAGAATCATCGGTTCCTTCAAGCGCACGTCGCCAAAACCACCGTGATTGAAGTAGTGCAGATCCGAGCCACAGATACCGCCTCGGGCCGTGTTAACACGCACTTCACCGAGCTGAAGTGGCTCAGCCTCGATATCAGTCAGACGTATATCTTTTGGGCCGTGGGCGAATATCGCTTTCATCAATGGTGCCTCGCTAAATGAGAAGCCGCAATTGGGCTTTAACTCGGTTTCTATTCAATGAGCAGATGGTATACCATCGACCTTTAATAGAGAACAACTACTACACAGCAGTGCAGAGACGAACATGAAACTTTTTGATCTTACTGGACAAACCGCCCTCGTAACCGGTTCATCTATGGGTATAGGTTTTGCCTTAGCTCGCGGCCTTGCAGAAGCGGGCGCGCGCGTCATTCTGAACGCTCGCAACCCCGAAAAACTNGAGGAAGCAGCGAAGACCCTGGCTGATGAGGGGTTCACTATCGACACCCTCTGCTTTGACGTCACCAAAGCTGACGAAGTCAAAACCGTTATCGATGACTACGAAGCCAACAAGGGGCCAATATCTATCCTGATCAACAATGCCGGTATGCAGTTCCGCACCCCGCTGGAAGAGTATCCGGTCGATACNTTCGATCACCTGATGCGCACCAACGTGAACTCTATTTTTTATGTGAGCCAGGCAGCGGCCAATCATATGATCCCGCGTGGGTATGGCAAAATTGTGAATATCGCTAGCGTCCAAACAGCGATGGCACGCCCGGGCATTGCCCCTTACACCACCTCCAAGGGTGCGGTAGCTAATCTCACTAAGGGTATGGCAACCGATTGGGCCAAACATGGTCTGACATGCAACGCCATTGCTCCGGGCTACTTCGATACGCCTCTAAATGCCGCCCTGGTAGCAGATCCGGAGTTCTGTGCTTGGATTAATAAGCGCACGCCAACAGGTCGTTGGGGACAGATTGAGGAGCTCGTGGGCGCTTGTGTCTTTTTGACCTCAAGCGCGTCTTCCTTCGTAAATGGGCAGACACTGTTTGTTGATGGCGGAATGACCGCCTGCCTCTAATTCTTGGAGAATATAGATGAATGTAGTTGTAGTGGGCCTCGGCTCAATGGGCTACGGCGCGGCGAGTAACTGCGCCAAAGCCGGCTTGAACACCTGGGGCTTTGATCTCAATCCAAGTTCAGTTGAGCGCTTTCAAAGCGAATACGGTCAGGCAACCAGCGACTGGAGTGATATCGATGCCATCGATGCGGTTGTGCTTTTTGTGGTGAACGCACAACAAGCTGAGTCCGTACTGTTCGACTCTCCACTGATGGATAAACTTTCAACCGGCGCTACGGTCATCAACTGTGTGACCATTCCGCCATCAAAGGCGACTGAGATCTCCAGCAAGGTGATTGACGCAGGTTTCGGTTACATCGATGCCCCGGTCAGCGGTGGTGCAGGTAAAGCAGCGAGCGGTGAGATGTCGATCATGGCCTCAGGTGCGCCCGAGTCGATGAGCCAAATCAAACCGATTTTTGATGCAATTTCGGCAAACGTCTTCGACCTCGGTGCTGAAGCTGGCAACGGCTCGCGCATGAAACTAATCAACCAGTTGCTTGCCGGTGTTCATATCGCCTCTACGGCAGAGGCGCTAAATATGGCAGCCTCATACGACATGGACCTGCAGCAAGTATTCGAGATCATCACTAAGTGTGCCGGTAACTCATGGATGTGGGAGAACCGCGGTCCACACATCGTTGAGGGTGACTACACGCCGCTCTCTACCGTGAATATTTTTGTTAAGGACATGGGTATCGTCACTGACGAAGCAAACCTCAAAGGTGTCGAAACACCCCTGTCGCAGACCGCATTAGACCTCTATAAAGAGGCCTCTGAGTCTGGTTTGGGGCTCGAAGATGACAGTGCGATCGTGAAAATTCTGGCGCAGAAATCTGGCGTCAAAGTGCCGGGGATGGATTGATGAAACTAGGTTGTATTGCAGACGACTTCACCGGCGCGACCGACCTAGCTGGCCTACTGCGTCGCAGCGGCGCCTCGGTAAAACTCCATTTTGGTCTGCCTGACCAGCCTTCAGATGGCAGCGCAGATATCGAAATCGTTGCGCTTAAGTGCCGCACCGAACCTGTCGAAAAGGCGGTGGCTGACTGTTCAGAGGCCGCACACTGGCTGCTCGCCGGTGGCGCTGAATCGCTCTATTGGAAGTACTGTTCCACCTTCGACTCTACGGCTGAGGGTAACATTGGCCCTGTAGCTGAGGCCTTAATGGCTATTACCGCGCAGACACAGGCGCTCTACTGCCCTGCGTTTCCAGAAAACGGTCGCTCAGTCTTTATGGGTAATCTTTTTGTGGGTGAGCAGCTGTTGAATGAGTCGAGCCTCAAAGACCACCCTCTGACACCGATGACTGACTCAAACCTGGTCCGTGTTTTAGAGCCTCAGGTAAAGGGTAGCGTGGGTCTGTGGAACCGAATCCAACAGGCTGATGATCAGCCAATGCCAAAGACAACCCACATAATTGCTGATGCAGTTGAATTCAACGATCTTGTGCGACTGATAGAGCGGACACCTGAGACNGTGCTGCTCACCGGCGGCAGTGCGCTGGCAATGCCCATTCCAGATAAGCTTGGCTTGAGTTCAACCGACCCCGTCGCTGACCCTCAGCCGGCTAAAGCGGCCATCATCTTCAGNGGTAGCTGCTCGCAGATGACTAACCGCCAAGTTGCCGAGTGGNAAGCCTCCAACCCAAGCTACCAACTCAAACCGAGTGAACTGAACGCAGAGTCGATAGAGCAGTGCTTNNACTGGATTGATAGCCTCGATGCCGATCAAGTGGGGCTGGTTTACGCAACGGATACGCCCGAAGCGGTCAAAGCCTCACAGGCGCAACTGGGTGTAGCTGCAGCGGGAGAACTCGTTGAGCAAGCGATGGCGACTCTTGCACAGCAGGCATATATCCGTGGCGTGCGTCGATTTGTGGTTGCCGGTGGTGAAACCTCGGGCGCCGTGACTCAGGCACTGGGTGTGCGTGAGGTCTTGATCGGCAAAGAGATCTGTCCAGGCGTGCCTTGGGTCTACTCAGGCAGCAGCAAGGATCCGGTTGC
>JGI26082J51739_10001143_pt1 | contig 16725 bp, 19 predicted proteins | sample SaaInl5LU_22_DNA_FD_51739 | JGI IMG/M metagenome (IMG submission 51739)
CTTGGTAAATCTACTTATGCTAGATGCGGAATAATAGTCAATGTCACTCCTCTTGAGCCTGAATGGGAAGGTCATGTGACACTAGAATTTTCAAATACAACTAATCTTCCAGCTAAAATATATGCCGGTGAAGGTGTTGCTCAAATGCTCTTCTTTGAATCTGATGAAGAATGTGAAACAAGTTATAAAGATAGAGGTGGGAAGTATCAAGGACAAACAGGAGTAACTTTACCCAAGACTTAATATCTCTAGCAGCTCAAGTTTTTGACTTCTTTCAGGTCCTGTGTCTATTATCTTAAGAAACATATAATCGAGATCTGGAATTAGATAATATAAGGTTTCTCTATTCTCTTTCTCTCTAAACCTCTTTAAGACAATACATTCGTAGTTGTTCCCGCTTAAAACACAAGATTCGTTCCCTATAATTTTATAAAAATTGTCCTGCATCTCACCAGTCTTTACTTCTAACAACTTTAATGAAAATTCATTCATTCCTTGAAGTAGATTTAATCTGATTTGAATNTGAGCACTCAAAGGATCAACAGATTCAATATCTGCATTCAGAGGCACACTCCATGAGTCTCTTCCAATTGAGCTAAGAGTCTGATTTTCATAATTGTAGATAATTTCTTGATCTCTATTTACAAATCTAGGCTTAACTTTAATGATGTAGTCTTTGGAGATAATTTTAGAGTTTTTTATAAAGAACCTAGATTCAAAGCTCATAGATGCAAGAAGATTTTTAGCTTTAAAGCCTAAGCTATAGCTATTGTCATTTTTAGAAAACGCTCTTATACCTTCAATATTAATTTCATCTGATTCAAAAGAATATCTTGCTTCATAGTCAGATATTTCAATTGCATTGATTCCAAAACTTACAGCAAAAATTAAAAGTAATTCATATTTCATATTTATTGTAAATAATGGAATCTTTGGTTTTTATATTTTTAAATTTTACTTCGTTTAAAATTAGTGAAATTTTATCTTCGCATATATATTTAATAATCTTAGGATACATCAAATGTTCTATTTTATGAATTCTTTCTACTAGAGAGTGAATATCATCTGATGTTTTTGTTTTAATTTCTCCTTGTGCAATAAGTGGACCGCAATCTAGCTCTGAAGAAACATAATGAATTGAAACACCATGAATAATATCTCTATTTTTTATAACTTCTTGATGGGTATTTAATCCTGGATATTTTGGCAATAGAGAAGGATGGATATTAATAATTTTTCCAATAAATTTATTAGTTAATTTTTCCGTAAGGATCCTCATAAAACCTGCAAGAACTATTAAATCAGGATTTAAGTCATCTAAAATCCTTATTAACTCATTATCAAACTCATCTCTCGATAAATAGTCTTTATGATTAATTGCAATATTATCAATATTTGCAGAAGTTGCTCTTTGCAGAGCATAAGCGTCTGGATTGTTGCTTATAACGCATTTAATCTCAGCATTAATGTATTTAATATTGCAATTATCAATTATAGCTTGAAGATTACTACCACTACCCGAAACTAAAACAACAATACTTTTCATTAAATTATTTAAAAACTACAGAATTATTAGCATCCTTATCAACAACGTTCCCAATAATAAAAGATTTAAAATTGTGCATACTAATTTCTTTCATTAGCGGCTCTGAGTCTTCCTCTCTTACTATTAAAACCATGCCAATTCCACAGTTAAAGATTCTATACATATCAAGATTACTTAAATGGCCATTAATTTGAAGCCATTTAAAAATTTCAGGCATATGCCATGAATTAGTATCAATATTTACGGCAAGGTTTTTTGGAATTGATCTTGGTATATTTTCTGTTAAACCACCTCCAGTAATATGTGCCATGCCATGTATAGTAAATTTTTTAAGAAGTCCCATAATCAAATTGGGGTAAAGGTGAGTAGGCTTCAATGCCAGGTCAACCAAATTATCATACTCTTCAATACTTAATTTTGTTTCTTTGATTATTTTTCTTATAAGCGAAAAACCGTTCGAGTGAGGTCCGCTAGATTCAATTCCAATTAAAACATCATTTTTTTTAATAGTTTTGTTATTTATAACTCTATCCTCATCAACGCATCCAACAGAAAATCCTGCAAGATCAAAGTTTTTTCCTACGTAGTGACCAGGCATCTCAGCAGTTTCACCTCCAAGCAATGCACAGCTGGAATCCTTACATGCTTTAGCTATACTTTTAATAACTCTAGATGCTTCGCTAACTTCTAATTTTGATGAGGCAAAATAATCTAGAAAAAATAAAGGCTTAGCTCCACAAACAATCAAGTCATTAACGCACATTCCTACAAGATCTTGTCCTATATTATCAAGTTTATTAGACTCTTGTGCGAGCGCTACTTTAGTTCCTACACCATCTGTACATGCAACTAATATGGGATTTTTATACTCTTTATCGAGTTTAAACATTCCAGCAAATCCTCCAATATTTCCCAATACATTGTGATTGTGGGAAGAGGCAACATCTTCTTTTATAAGATCAACAAGGTCGTTGCCTGCATCAATATCTACACCAGCAGATTTATAAGGATCATTTTCTATAATTTCTTTTGTCATTTAGAATACTCATTGTGAAACAAATGCATAACAATTTTATTAAACATTTTATAGTAGGTCTTATTATCTTTTCTAATCAGTCCTTTGGAAAGGAATTTAATGAACTTTTTACTATATACGAGCCCATTGAAAATTCTTCTAGTATAGAATCTTCTATCAATTCCTCATTCAACAATCTTATTTATAGAGTTAGTGGCTCAAATTCATCATCTAATATATGGAAGATTATAAACTCTGGTTCTTCTAGAAAAGATTTTATTACCAGCTATTCTATTAAAAAGTATGATGGGAATAGTTTTTTAGAGGTAAAATTTAACCAAGATAAGGTAATTTCAAAGTTTAAAGAGCTATCAATCCCAATTATTAGTCACTCAAGGCCAGTGATATTTTTTTTAATTGAAGTAGAGTCAGGCGCAGAAACTTCATATTTTATCTCGCAAGAATCCAATTCNGCTCTAGATAATATATTTATAAATACACTTGACAGACTCTCAAATCAAAGAGGTATTTTTTTAGAGATACCAGTCTTTGATTTAGCAGACCAAAGAATATTATCAGACTCCAATATTTTATCCTCTCCTAGAGAATACCTAATTTCTAAATATGATTTTGATAATCTTTTAGATATAAAACTAATAAATCTAGGATTTAACGAGTGGTCTTTTTCTGGTGATATAAATGCTGCTATTTCAAGTGAATCATACATAACAGACATTGAAACTATTTTTTTAGAGCATGTAGAATCTATTATATCTAAAGCTTTAGAAAATTTAGTTATAGACACCACCAATACTTTTATTACTAAAATTTACGTGACAGGCATAAACACATATGAAGATTACAAAATTTCAAAAGATAAATTATTAAAATTAATAGCTATATCTGATCTAGAGATTCTTAGCTTTAAAAATAATACAATAGAGTATAAAGCTACTATTATGGGCGATATGAACTCTCTTCGAAGAGATGTTCTAAATAATAGTTTTTTTGATATAAATAGTCTTAATAAATCAGAGGCACTAAATTTAGTTTATTTAAAATGAGTAAATATTTTATCTTTATACCAAATCTTTTATCAATAATAAGAATAGGGCTTGTTTACCCAATTTTAAATAATATTTTAATGAGCAACTTCTTAGTTAGTCTTGGCTATTTTTTAATTGCTTCTTTGACTGATGCTTTAGATGGGTTTCTTGCAAGACGAATGAATTGGCAAACCTATCTAGGCACAATATTAGATCCTGTNGCTGATAAGCTTTTNCTGTCAGGAACTATACTTTTTCTATGGCTTAATTCATACATTCCTATATATATATTTGTGATATTTATTGGAAGAGACATAGCAATTCTTTTAGGAGCTGCCGTCCATATGACTTTAATAGAATCAGAAACACCGCTTCCTAATATTTTAGGAAAGCTTACTACAGGGCTTCAAATAGCATATATTGTTATTATCTTTATATTTGAGATCTTTGGCGTTGCTGCTTCCTTGTTACTACTTGATATTTTTATCGTAATAGTTACCTTACTTAGTCTTTTGGTATATTCCCGAAACTGGTTCACAAGTTTAAATGAATATCATAATGAATAATCCAAAACAGCTTACCTTTCCATGGAATAAAGAAAACAAGTCCTCTTTTAAAGGTTTTTACCCAATAGAATCAAACAAACAATTACTATTCTTGCTTCAAGATGCTGATTTTGATGATGATCTATTAATTTTTGGACCTAAAGATTCAGGAAAAACATACTTACTGCAAGCCCTGTGTAATTTTGTAAACAATAATGGAAAATCATCACTCTTTTTACCCATGAAGCAAGCTATAAAACTAAGTGCTGATATTCTTGACTCATTAGAGGCAATTGAGCTAGTTTGTTTAGATGGAATTGAGCATGTTATTGGAAATAAAGCATGGGAAACGGCGATGTTTAATCTTATTAATAGATCGCTAAACTCAAATAATAGACTAATTTTTACATCCTCTAAAAATATACATAANATGAATTTTAAATTAAATGATCTTGATTCAAGGCTTAGAAAAATTCAAAGTCACGAGCTTCATTGCCTTTCTGATAATGAAATTCTGAATGCTCTAAAGTATATAGCCGATCTTAGATCTATAGAGCTGGGTAATAAAGAGGCGCAGTATTTGCTTACTTATGCAAATAGAAATATTTCTGATTTAGTTAAGATCCTTGAGAGCCTTGATCAGCTCTCAATGGAAATGAAAAGAAGAATTACGATTCCTTTAATTAAACAAGTTATTTAATTTCGCAGTCAAAACAATAAGCTAAAATATTCTTTTTATTCGGATCTATTATTTTTAANTGTTTTTCTAGAGTTGAATTTATTAATTTCAATCTTGGATCAATGTTAATTTTTATGTTTATGTTATCTAGCAATTCATTAATAAATAATTCAAATGGATCTAACGGTTTTTTATAAGTTTTAACTGAATATTCTTCAATTTCTGCAAATTTTGCAGCAGAATCTAGGGCATCTTTAAGATCACCAATCTTGTCTATAAGTCCCAAGTCTAGTGCTTTATATCCAGACCAGATTCTTCCACCAGCAATTGGGAGTACATCTTCATATGACATACCCCTATTATCAGCAACTTTATTTACAAATTTAAAATAAGTCCTATCAATACTTGATTGAATTAAATTGGTTATATTTTCAGGCATAGCCTCTCTTTCATCCCATTCACCAGCTTTAGTAGAACTTACGCCATCTACCTTTATGCCTGCCCAATCATAGATTCCATCTAAAGTTGGAACGATTCCATAAACTCCGATGGATCCTGTCAGAGTGTCTTCTTCAGCCCAAATTTCATCAGAGTTCGTTGTTACCCAAACACCACCTGATGCAGCTATATCTCCCATAGAAGAAATAATAGGCCTGTCTGTTTCTTTGAATTCATTTAATGCATTAGTAATCAATTCACTTGCCCACACATCACCGCCAGGACTATTAACCCTTAAAACCATTGCTTTAACATTTTTATCTTTTGTTGCTGATTGAATATTTTTTACGATAGTATCAGAACCAGCAATACCATATGCTGCTTCTCCAGTCATAATCGCACCTTCAACATTTATTACTGCTATTTTATTTTTTGAAGGTTCTTCATCATTCTCAATAGTTGATAAGTAGTCATATATTGAGACGCTATCTGGAAAAGAATATTTATCATTATCTTTATTTGGATACTCCTCAAACATCCAAGCTTTTATTCCTTCTCTAGTAACTACCATATCAACTAAACCAAGCTCAAGTGCTACTTGAGCAACTTCAGGATTATCTGTCATAAGGTCAATAGCAGTATCGCCATATTTTTGAATAAAGCCATCAGGNAGCTTTCTTCCATCTTCCATCATGGCAGTCATCTTTTCCCACATAGGATTTGCAAATTCATTCCATGCTAATTTATCACTTTCTGACATAGAGTCTCTGGTATATGGTTCCGGTCCCGACTTAAAATCACCTGCTGTAAAAACGTTATAATTTAACTTTAAGTTTTTATATAAGTCTTTGTAGTANTCTCTTTTTCTTGTAAAACCAAAGGCACTGACTTGCCCATANTCATTAATAAGAACTTCATTAGCTTGAGAGCTTATTAAATAGGAAGCATTACCATATTGTTCTGCGTATGCTATAACCCTTTTCCCACTATCTTTTACATTTTTTACGGCTTCAGCTAATTTAAATGCTGATGCCCAATACATTCCAAGTTCNGATACATTNACATAAACTGCCGCAAGATTTTCATCAGTTGCAGCATTGTTTAAAACATCTAATAAATCTTGCAACTCATGTTGATCCNCTGCATTTNCGTCATTAAGAATAGTATTTAGATCAAAACTACCACCAATGTTTACTTCGGAGTCAACAACAACGCCAATAGGCTTAAACCAAAGAATTTTATCTTTTGTATCTATTTCGTCTTGGCTACTAAACATTGAGCCAACACCACCTAAAATGGAAAAAGTAATAACTATTAATACTAAAGCAGTAACTGAATTTACAATGATCTTTCTAGTTTTGGTAAGAAAGCCATCTGCTATAGCCCAAATTGATTTTTTTTCAGACATAATTTATTTCTCCAACGAATATGGTAACTGATAATAGTTTAGTGCAGATTAAATGTAAAGTAAGCTTTACATATTTTTACGTATATTTTTAGGAGCAAAGATAGAAAATACAAAAAATGAAACTATTAAAATTAGCTCAACTAAATCAAATATATATGGAGTAATTCCAAATACTCGTAAGGATGAGGACATAAAGTAAATAAGAATTATAAAAGCAAAGCTTTGATATGCCTTGATTGAAAGCTTATTAGCAAAAGGCAAAAAGATTAAAAAAGGAAATGACCAAAAAATAAAAAAGAACATTTCAGTTCTTCCATCTATAACAGTTAGAAATTTAACAAAGATCAATAAAAAAATTAGAGTATTTGCACACACTCTTAAAGTTTTATTATCAAGCATTAAATTTATTTATAAATTTAGCAATCCTAGAGCCAGTTAGTTTTGCAATTTCATATTCATGAGGAGTTAGTTTATTTGAGTTATTAAAACTCTCTACATGAGATGGGCCATATGGTGTTCCGCCAGATTTTGTATCATTCAATTGTTTTATTGAGTAAGGTGACCCTAGAACAATCATTCCATGATGAAGCATATAAGTTAATAAATTAAACTGAGTTATTTCTTGACCACCATGCATTGATCCCGTTGATGTAAAAACAATACCTGGAGTATTTTCAAGAGTATTTGATGCCCATAAATCTCCCGTAGAATCCAGGAAATATTTCAAAGGCGAAGCCATTGAACCAAATCTTGTGGGAGAGCCTAAAGCAAGGCCGCTGCAGTTTATTAAATCATCTTTTGTGCAGTATATTTCATCCTTNTCNGGTATTTCAGNTTCAACTTGTTCAGAAACCGATGAAACTTTAGGAACAGTTCTTATTTTTACATTTAAGTTATGTTCTTCTGCTCCATCAGCAATAGCGTGGGCAATATTTCTCACTGAACCGCCCGCAGAATAAAAAAGAATTAATAAATATTTATTTTCCATATTAATTTTTTAGCCTATTATGTTGTCAATGAAAGCTAAAATTATACCCTTGTTATGTCTATTCATTTTATTTGGTTGTCAAAAAAATGATATTGAGGTCTATAACGGTAAAAATACGTCAATAGAAAGATTAAAAGGACAGTGGATCGTTGTTAATTATTGGGCAGATTGGTGTGCTCCTTGTATTAAAGAACTACCTGAATTATTTGAATTTGCCCAGAAAATAAAGATACACTTGTTTATGTTTTTAATTTTGACGAGCTTGATGCTGAAGACTTAGCACCGGTAGCAAAAAAATTTAAAATTTCCTTACCCTCATTAATTTCACATCCAAGAGAAATATGGGGCATTCAAACTCCTCCAGCTGTCCCTGCAACATTTTTTATAAATCCAAAAGGTGAAGTGGTTAAATCTTTATTTAGACCTCAAACAAAAGATAGCTTAAATTCCATCTTAGAATCTATTAAATAAAGATTCTAAATAATTTTCTTTAATCAAGGATTCAGGATTGATTCTTTTTTTTGAAAGATATACCGACCAGTGAAGGTGAGGGCCCGTTACTCTTCCTGTAGACCCAACCTCTCCTATAACATGACCCTGCTNAATAATTTCATCNTTATCNACAAAAACTTTAGACATATGGCTATAGGATGACAATAAACCATTGCCATGATCAAGGATAAGATAGTTCCCAGAGTAAAAAAAATCTCCAATTAAGATAACNCTTCCAGAAGAAGGAGCAATAATTGGTGTACCTTCTATTGCTGCAATNTCTAAAGCAAGATGCGGCGATCTAGGCTTTTCGTTTATATACCTTTGCTTGCCATAGCGGCTTGAAATTACACCATTTACCGGAGATATAAAATTTAGAGATGNCTGCAAATCTTTTGAGTATGTATTTAAAGATTTTTTGATTAATTGTGATTCTTTAAATGCTCTTTCTGAATCNCTCTGATTTAAATCAACCATCGATGTGTTTTCAATAGTAATTCTTGATTCACCAAAATTTTTTTTATTAACTTTAATNGGAAGACAATAATTATTAATTACCAATTCATCTTTTGTAAAAGGNGCTGGAAGAATTGCATATTTNTTTCCCTCNAAAGAAACAAAAAGCTCTCTTTGTGTTTTTATATTTGGGCAATCATCTACNTTNATAGCAAATATTTCACCNGGATCTATAACAATTTCACTAGATAAACTATAAGAGTTTAAAAATAANGAAAAAAGAAATAGATTCTTATGCATCCTTTTTATTTTTAACCTCAATATCAAGAAAACCTTTATTGAGTCTTGCTNTCAGAATATCTCCAGATTCAACTTCAGATATAGACTTTATTGAACTTCCTGATTTATTTTGAATTATTGAATACCCCCTCTCAAGAATAGATAGCGGATTTAAAATATCCAGATTCTTTTCAAATTCTCTAAGTACTGAAATATTTTTAGATACCTTTAATTTAATAGCTCTTTTTATAAGTTCTTTAATATTGTTTATTTTAGAATAATTTTCTTGTATTAAAGCTGCTGGACTTTTTTCTCTAAACTTTGAAACAGCCAGGTTGAATCTTTGCTTATTATTAGAATAATTTAATTTCATATTTTGTTTAAGCTTTAACTCATAATTATCAATTTTTTGACTTTGCTCTCTTAAAATAAGTAAGGGATTTTTAATATTGCCTTTTAAAAATTGAATTTTTTGCAATTTATCTTTTAAAGATATTCTTATAAATCTATGAAGATTATTCTGAATCTCAGATAACTTATCAAATACTTGAAAGCTAAACTCTGTAACTATCTCGGCTGATGCTGTTGGGGTTGGGGCTCGCATATCTGATACAAAATCACAGATTGTAAAGTCAATTTCGTGGCCAACTCCTGAAATAGTTGGTATTGGAAATAAAGCAATTTGCCTTGCAAGATCTTCATTATTAAAACACCATAAATCCTCTATTGATCCGCCACCTCTGGCAATAATAGCAACATCGATGGAGTTCTCTGGGTTGTTTTCATTGAATTTTATAATTCTATCTAAGGCTTTGATTAAACTTCCAGCAGCTGCATCTCCTTGAACAACAGCAGGACTAAGAGATATCCTTGAAGAGGGCGCCCTTCTTTTTATAGTACTCAAAATATCTTGAAAAGCAGCAGTAGAGGCTGAAGTTATTACACCAATATGCTTAGGAGATTTAGGTAGCAAAAGTTTTTTTGATAAATCAAATAAGCCTTCAGAATCTAATTTCTTTTTTAGTTGCTCAAATTGATGCATTAAATTTCCTGAGCCAGCCTGTTCAATTGATTTAACCATTAATTGATAACGACCAGTTGCAGGATAAAGACTTACTTGACCCTTTAAAATGCATTTATCGCCATCTTCGGGTTTAAAATTTAGCTTAGTTGCTTGTGATCTCCACATTGCGCATCCAATAGCACCATCTTCATCTTTAAGAGTGAAATAAATATGACCAGAACTAGGTCTAGATATATTAGATATTTCACCAATTACAGCAATATTTGTAAAAGCATCCTCTAGTAAGTATTTAGCAGATCGGTTTAACTCACCAACTGTGATAATTTCTTTATTCTGCTCTACAATATCTTTTTGCATTATCAAATTATAACTTCATGATTAAGAATTTACAGGAAACAAATCATTTTCTAATGCTTGCAGCTGGGGGAATGTTAATTGGTTTTGCTCCAATATTTGTTAAATGGAGTTATCTTTCACCTTCAGCAATTTCATTTTGGAGAATGTTTCTTGCTATACCCTTACTAGTTGCTTTCAATTTTTTGATAAATAAAAAAATATTATTTAGAGTTAAAAATAAAAAAACAATTTTTTATACCGCAATTGCTTCATTAGCATTTACAACTGATTTATCTTTGTGGCACTTCAGTATGAATATTACCTCAGTATCAAATGCAACCATAATTGTTAACTCAGCACCAATTTTTGTAGCACTGTTAGCTTATTTGTTTTTTAAAGAAAAACCTCAGAAGGGATTTATCCTATCTTTTTTTATAACTTTTATTGGAATTCTTGGTTTAATAATTTTCTCTAATAATTACGCTAATGGAAAAATATTAGGAGATATTTTATGTATGGTTGCAGCATCATGTTACGCAATATATTTATTGATAATATCTAGATTGGGCAAAGAAACCTCATTAAATATTATTTTTTATACAACTTTCTTTTGTTGTTTATTTTCAATAATACCAATGAGTTTTGAGTCTGGTATGTCCTGGCCTCAAACACATTTTGAGTGGATAAATTTAATCCTTTTAGCATTCTTGTGTCAGTTTGGAGGACAATTTCTAATAACTTTTGGCATTGGAAAAATATCTGCTTCTAGTGGATCCATTGGCCTATTAATGCAACCTCTAACTGCTACAATTTTAGCAGCTTTAATTTTTTCAGAGGTTTTAAATTTAATACAGGTAATATTTGTATTTATTACTCTCATTGGAATATACCTGGCTCGGCTTAGCATAGTAAAATAATTGAAAAATACCGATTAAATATGTCAAAAATTTTAAAAGAAGTGCTATTTTCAAATAAAACCTATGCTAAAAACTTTGATCATAAAAGAAATCTACAGGCTCCACCAATTAAAAAGTTTGCAATATTAACCTGCATGGATGCAAGGCTAGATCCTGCAAAATTTGCAGGTTTATCTGAGGGTGATGCACATGTTATAAGAAATGCAGGGGGGAGAGTTACAGATGATGTTATTCGCTCTCTATTAATATCATATAAGTTACTTGGAACAAAAGAGTGGTTTATTATTCATCANACTGATTGTGGCCTGGAAAAATTTTCAAACTCAGATATCGATAAAGAATTCAATATAGACTTAAAGAATAAAATAGACTGGTTAACTTTTAAANATAATGAAAAAAGTGTTCTCCAAGATATATTTATTCTAAAAAATAATCCTCTAGTGCCGAAGTCTATTCCTATATNTGGATATATATATGATTGTAAAACTGGAAATCTAATCGAGGTAAAAGAATCAACAAAANTTGANGNAGAAAATATTTAGATCTCTANTAATTAAATATNAAAATTTCTTTTGTATAGTTTCAATTAATCAATATAATACCCTTCGTGGGTGATTAGCTCAGTTTGGTAGAGCATCTCGTTTACACCGAGAGGGTCGGCAGTTCGATCCTGTCATCACCCACCAACAATTAATAGTTGAATTATTATTTATTAAATATATTATTCGAATATTAATAAGTGGTCCGGTAGTTAAACGGTTATAATTCCGCCCTGTCACGGCGGTGTTCGGGGTTCGATTCCCCGTCGGACCGCCACTTAATTATGAATATAGTTATATTAAGTCTACTCATATTATGTTACTCATTGGTTCTAGGCATAATATTTGCTCAAGTATTGCTTACAGCTCCAGTGGTTTTTAAAGTTTTAGATAATCAAAACGCTTCAAACTTTTTAAGAAAAATCTTTCCACGATACTATCTTTTATTATTATTAATTACCCTCATAGCATTGCTTGTTTCATACTTATTTTTTCAACAAACTGATGTTTATTTTGCATTGACTGCGGTATGTTTTTCTTTCCTTGGTTATATCATCATTCCACTAACAAATGCAGCAAGAGATAGAGGCTGGGAAAGATTATTTAAATTCTTCCACAATCTAAGTGTTTTTAATACTTTGGTTATTTTAGTTATTTCCATAACACAGATTGTTAGGGTTACATACTTATAAAAACTCTATAAGCCTTGAATTTTTATTATTAATTACTACAAATAGGTAAAGAGAGGAACATTAACCATGGCTAAAACTAAAACTAAAATCTTTCAGACAGAGACTAAACAACTTTTAAAATTAATGATTCATTCTCTTTATTCAAATAAAGAGATTTTTATAAGAGAACTTGTTTCAAATGCATCAGATGCTATTGATAAGTTAAGGTTTAAATCCGTTGAAGATAAATCTATTTCAAAATATACCAAAGATTTAAAAATAGACGTTAAGATTTTAAGAGATGAAAATAAAATTATTATTTCTGATAACGGCATAGGAATGAACGAGGATGAAGTTGTAGCTAATATTGGAACAATAGCAAGATCAGGGACAGCATCTTTTTTAAACAATATCACAGGTGATAAGAAAAAAGATTCTAATCTTATTGGTCAGTTTGGAGTTGGTTTCTATTCTGTATTCATGGTTGCTGATAAGGTTGAGGTCATATCTAAATCAGTTTATGAAGAATCTGACAAAGCTACGTTGTGGGAAAGTAATGGTGAAGAAAAATATAAACTAAAAGAAGTTACAAAAGAAAAAAATGGAACCGATATCATCATTTATTTAAATGATGAGAACAAGGAATTTGTTGAAGAAGGCAGAGTAAAATTTTTGTTAGAAAAATATTCTCAATATATAAATTTCCCGTTAAATTTGGTTACCTCTGAGAGTGATACAACAAGAATCAATGATGCTGATGCTTTATGGTTAAAGCCAAAAAGATCTATTAAAGATGAAGAGTACAAAGAATTCTATAAATTTATTACATACGATCAAGAGGACCCTTTNCTGTGGGTTCACAATAAAGTTGAGGGCAAGAATGAATATACTAATCTTTTATATATACCCTCAAAACCCCCATTTGATCTTTGGAATAGAGAATCACCAAGAGGAGTTAAGCTTTACATTCAAAGAGTTTTTATCATGGATGATGCATCCAACTTTTTACCTTTGTACCTTAGGTTTGTTAGAGGGATTATAGATACGAGTGATTTGCCATTGAATGTCTCTAGAGAAATCTTACAAGAACATCAATTGGTTGATAGTATAAAAAAAGCTGCAACTAAAAGAATACTAGACTCATTAACAGAGCTAAAGAAAAATTCCTTTGAAAAGTACAAAGAATTTTGGGATGAATATGGCTTAGTTTTAAAAGAAGGGCCAGCAGAAGATCTTGAAAATAAAGAAATTATTGCAAGCCTAATGCTTTTTGCATCAACTTACTCAAGTGGAAATTCAGTCAATCAAACTTTAGATGATTATGTTGGAAGAATGAGTGAGGACCAAGATAAAATTTATTTTTGTGTTGCTGATACCTATGAGGCAGCTGTTAATTCACCTCATATAGAAGGTCTAAAATCAAAGGGCGTTGAGGTTATTCTTCTGACAGATAGAATTGATGAATGGCTTATGGCTGGTCTAATGGAATTCAAGGGTAAAGAGCTTGTCAATGCAGCCAAAGAGGATGAAGTAAATGAAGACTCAAATAAAAAAGTATCTGAAGCTGATCAAGGGATAATTGAGAAAATAAAAAAACACCTTGATAAAAAAGTTTCTGATGTTGTCATNAGTTCACGCTTAACAGATTCTGCAAGTTGTATTGTTCTTCCTAAGCATGAGCCGGGAGCTCAGCTTAGAAAAATTTTAGAAGCTTCAGGTCAAACCTTGGGATCATCTAATCCTATATTTGAAATTAATATCAAGCACAAGCTTGTAAAAAAACTTAAAGACATGAAAGGCAAACAATTTAATTCATATGTTGATTTCTTATATGATTATGCTGTTATTGCCGAAGGTGGCTCACCTCAAGACCCCTCAAAATACTTAAGGCAATTAGATAAATATNTATCATAAAATGGACAACATAAAAAAAATTGCAGTTCTGGGAGGAGGGAGCTTTGGAACTGTTTTAGCAAATATAGCTGCATCCAATGGTAATAATGTCTCATTGTGGGTTAGAGATTCTGAGCAAGCGCTGAGGATTAATTCTGAGGGAGCAAACTCTACCTATCATCCAGAGCTCAAACTTTCATCAAATATAGCAGCTTCAGAAAATCTAGAAGAGGTTTTGAAGGATTCAGATATTATCTTAATCGCTACACCCAGTATTATTTTTGAAAATATAGTTCAAAGAATAGTCCCTTTGATTGAGGGTGGGGCTCATATTATTTCATGCACAAAAGGTATTAAGTTAGATCCTTTCAGATCTATGTCAGATATCATTTCTATGAATGTTGATTTAAATATCAATAGTGTTGGAGTATTGAGCGGCCCTAATTTAGCAAGAGAGATAGCTGAAAATAAAGTTGCAGGCACGGTAATTGCAAGTACTAGTAATGTTTTAATAAATTGTGTTAAAGATGCACTTTCATCAGATTCTTTTAAAGTTTACTCATCTAATGATATTCAAGGAGTTGAATTAGCAGGAGCGCTAAAAAATATTTATGCAATCATTTGTGGGATGGCAGATGCCATGGGTGTTGGGGAGAATGCTGTAGGGTTAATACTTACCAGAAGTATGGCAGAAATGAGTAGATTTGCTGTTGCGAAAGGCGCAAATCCAATTACATTTCTTGGTCTTGCAGGCATGGGCGATCTTGTTGCTACATGCACCTCAAATCTCTCAAGAAACTTTCAGCTTGGAACTCATCTTGGAGGTGGTTTGAGTTTAAAAGAAGCTAAAGACAGAGTTGGACAAGTTGCTGAGGGTGTAAGGACTTTGGAAGTAATTAAAGAAGAATCATCTAATTTAAATATAAAAATGCCTTTAGTAGATTCCTTACATGATATTATTTACAAAAGCTCATCACCAAAAACATTAATAGATGATCTTGTTAAAAATCCTCATGAAGTTGATGTAGAATTCACATATTAGGAAAAAGTTATGAATCAAATAGATATAGATAAAGATGAAATTTTAAAAACTAGCAAATGGATAAGATTTTTGTTCATGCTTNTATATGGCTTTGCAATTAATTTTGTATTAACTATTTGTCTTGGACTTGCTTTTATACAGTTTCTCTTTTATTTATTCACATCAAAACCTAATGATTCTATAGCAAATTTTAACGAACACCTTTTAGAGTTTTTTGGCGATTCTCTTTCATTTCTATTGTTTAAAACGGATGAAAAACCATTTCCATTTAAGGGCAATAGTGATGCTCAAGCAGAGGGTGAAGTTATTGAGGGTGATTCAGAGCCAGAGCCTGAAACTCCAAACGAAAATAGTGAGGCTAAAGAGGCCGATACCCAGCCTGAAAAAAATTAATTATTTATTAATTTTTTTGCTGACTGCATTGTATGTAATATCAAAGTATTTATTGTCATTGGTCCTACGCCACCAGGAACTGGAGTATAGGCCGAAGAAATTTCATCTATTTTTTCCAAATCTATATCTCCGCACTTTTCAGGATGAAATCCTGCATCAATAATAATTGCATCTTTTTTTATCCACTCAGTCTTTATAAATCTAGGAATACCTACTGCACCGACTACTAGATCAGCTTGTTTGATAATTGATTCAATATTTCTAGTTCTTGAATGACATATAGTTACGGTAGCATTAAGATTTAAAAGCATCATTGCCATAGGTTTTCCAAGGATGGGACTTCTACCAACGACTACAGCATTCAACCCTTGTATATCAAGATCATAGTGCTTAATGAGTCTCATTATGCCTGCTGGGGTGCATGAACCATATGCCTCAATACCCATAGACATATTGCCAAAACCTAAACAGGTGACGCCATCCACGTCTTTTTCTATATCTATTGCATCAAAACATCTTCTCTCATCAATTTGAGAAGGAACAGGATGCTGTAATAAAATTCCATGGACATTGGAGTCGTTATTTAATTTTTGAATTGCTTCAAGTAATTCTTCTGTTGATGTTGTCTCAGGAAGCTCTACAGCGATAGATTCCATGCCAACTTTCTTACATGTGTTTCTTTTCATTCGAACGTAGGTTTCAGAAGCAGGATCATTACCTACCAATATAGTAGCAAGAGTAGGTTGAATCCCTTTTGAAAGAAGAACAGAGACTTCATTTTTAATTTCTTCTTCACTTAATGAAGCAAGTTTTTTACCATCTAAAATTTTAGCAACCATAAAAATATTATCGCATTTCTAAATATTTATTCATATCATCATTGCTTATTTTTTAGATAAACTTTAATATTTGCACCCTCGGGGTATAGCGCAGTCTGGTAGCGCACTCGCTTTGGGAGCGAGTGGTCGTAAGTTCGAATCTTACTACCCCGACCACGCGCCTGTAGCTCAGCTGGATA
>JGI26082J51739_10001158_pt1 | contig 16609 bp, 11 predicted proteins | sample SaaInl5LU_22_DNA_FD_51739 | JGI IMG/M metagenome (IMG submission 51739)
AAAAAAAGACCCAAACGTTGCAGCAAGGGTCTTCTTTGAGCGCTGACTCATGCCAAGCAACACTAAGAAGCGTCACCTGGAATATGTACCTGGCCTGTCATGAGTAACCGGGCGCTGCGGCTCATAATGGCGGCTTTGGCTGACCACTCGCCATTTACCCGTTCTGCTTTCGCTCCGACACGTAAAGTTCCCGATGGGTGACCAAAACGAACGGCTTCGCGTTCGCCACCACCCGCGGCTAAATTGACTAGTGTACCCGGAACAGCTGCGGCTGATGCAATAGCTACCGCCGCTGTACCCATCATCGCATGATGTAACTTACCCATAGAAAGCGCGCGAACCAGTAGATCAATCTGTTCAGTTTCAATCGATTTACCGCTTGATGATATATAGGGCTTTGGCTTAGAAACAAACGCAATCTTAGGTGTATGTTGACGCGATTGGGCCTCATTAAGATCGCTGATCAGGCCCATTTTTAAGGCGCCGTAGGCACGGATCGTTTCGAACCGCTCCAACGCCTTCGCATCATTATTAATCGCTTCACGCAGCTCTGTGCCTTCATAACCAATATCTTCAGCATTAAGGAATATGGTCGGAATCCCGGAATTAATAAAGGTCGCTTGAAACTCTCCGACACCTGGAACCTCTAGCCGATCTATTAGGTTTCCTGTTGGGAACATTGAACCCTCACCATCAGCAGGATCCATAAAAGAGACTTCAATCTCGGCAGCAGGAAAGGTCACGCCATCAAGCTCAAAATCACCGGTCTCCTGAACCTGCCCATCGGTAATTTGGACTTTGCACAGGATCGTCTTTTTGATGTTGGCTTGCCAAACGCGAACTTCACAAACGCCATTTTGAGGGATCCGATCAGCGTCTATAAAGCCCGCGTGAATTGCAAATGGACCCACAGCCGCAGACAGATTTCCGCAGTTACCCGACCAATCAACGAAGGGTCGGTCAATGGCTACCTGCCCAAAAAGATAATCAACATCGTGGTTGGGCACTGAACTTTTTGAGATGATCACCGTCTTGGATGTTGATGAGGTCGCCGCTCCCATACCATCTATCTGCGCACCATAGGGGTCTGGGCTTCCAATCACGCGCATCAGGAGTCGATCGCGCGCTTCACCCGGAACCTGACAGGCCTCTGGCAGGTCAGATAGGCGGAAAAAAACACCCTTTGATGTACCACCTCGCATATAGGTCGCTGGCACTTTGATCTGAGGAACACTGGACATCTACTCTTCTCCCTAATTCGTAATGTAGGGCTGCAGGCTTGGTCGTTGAAAAGACACCGTAAACGCCTTCATGGGGCTTTACGCTGGCTGCCTTGCCGGCGAAACAGTTCAACTACAACGACTGCAGACCATCCTAGTAATCGTGTTAACTACTCATTTGGAAAGCTGATCGCGCTAGGTTGCAAATATCACAGCTTAGACGGCTAAAGATAGCGACCTAGCGCACCCTTGGATGCGCTTGATGTGTCTGGTGAATGAAATCTAGCGCGAGCAGCCCCGCTTAACCATTAAGCACAGGCTTCAAGAAAATCCTGCGCAAAGCGCTGCAATACACCACCTGCGGTATAGACACGCACTTCGGCTGCAGTATCTAAACGGCAGGTCACTTGAACACGAACCTCCTCGCCGTTTCGACGATGAACGATTAGGGTCAATGTGGCACCGGGTGAAATGTCACCTTCAACATCATAGGTCTCAGTTCCATCCAAGGCATAGGTGTTACGTGTCTCACCCTTCTTAAACTCTAGCGGCAGCACACCCATACCCACTAGATTGGTGCGGTGAATACGCTCAAAACCTTCAGCAACAATGGCTTCAACACCGGCTAAACGAACACCTTTGGCGGCCCAGTCTCGTGAAGACCCCTGACCGTAATCGGCACCAGCTACAATAATGAGATTCTGTTTGCGCGCCATATAGGCTTCAATAACCTCCCACATGCGCATCTGCTCGCCCTCTGGTTCTAGACGCGCCAAAGATCCTTGCACAACATCGCCTGAAGCGTCACGGCACATCTCATTAAGTAACTTTGGATTTGCAAAGGTTGCTCGTTGAGCGGTCAGATGATCACCGCGGTGCGTTGCATAGGAGTTAAAGTCCACTTCTGGAAGACCCATTTTGGCCAGATATTCACCTGCTGCAGACGATGCTAGGATCGCATTAGACGGCGATAGGTGGTCTGTCGTGATGTTGTCACCTAATACCGCTAGCGGGCGCATGCCTTTGAGCGTACGCTCACCTGCCAGCGCACCTTCCCAGTAAGGAGGACGGCGGATGTAGGTTGATGTAGGACGCCAATCGTAAAGTGGGCTTGGCGCCTTGGCGACCTCACCTAGGTCGAACATTGGGATATAGATCTGTTTAAACTGTTCTGGTTTTACCGCCTTGGCCACAATCGCGTCAATCTCGGCATCACTGGGCCAGATATCTTTTAGAGTGATTGGATTACCCTGCGGGTCGGTGCCTAATATATCTTTCTCGATATCAAAACGAACCGTACCTGCAATTGCGTAAGCGACTACGAGCGGCGGTGAAGCCAAAAACGCCTGCTTTGCATACGGGTGTATGCGTCCATCAAAGTTGCGATTACCCGAGAGAACCGCAGTAGCATATAGATCGCGATCAATGATCTCTTGTTGAATAACGGGATCGAGGGCACCCGACATACCATTACAGGTAGTACAGGCGTAGGCCACAATACCAAAGCCCATCTTCTCAAGCTCGGTTAGTAACCCAGCCTCTTCCAAGTAAAGTTTTGCGACCTTAGAACCCGGTGCAAACGAGCTTTTAACCCATGGTTTGCGCACAAGACCCAGTTCATTCGCACGCTTAGCAACCAGCGCAGCCGCCACTACGTTACGTGGGTTTGAGGTGTTGGTACAGGACGTGATCGCCGCAATTATGACGGCACCATCAGGGAGTAGCCCTTCAGACTCTTGCTGATGTGCAGCATTGAGTTTGGTCTCATCAGCAATACCTCGCTCGGTTAAAGCAGAGGTCGGTAAACGACGGTGTGGGTTGGAAGGACCAGCCATGTTGCGAACAACTGACGACAGATCAAACTCAATTACACGCTCGTATTCTGCCGTAATAAGATCAGTAGCCCACAGGCCCGTCTCTTTTGCGTACAGCTCAACGAGTTGAACCTGCTCAGGTTCACGGCCGGTCAGTGTTAAATAATCGATCGTCTGTTGATCGATATAGAACATCGCCGCCGTCGCGCCAAACTCAGGCGTCATGTTTGAGATAGTAGCTCTATCGCCAATTGAGAGTGAGTCAGCACCTTCGCCGAAGAACTCAAGATAGGCACCTACGACTCGCTCTTGTCGCAGAAACTCCGTCAGCGCCAGTACAATGTCTGTTGCGGTAATGCCCTCTTTACGCTGCCCTGTCAGTTTTACCCCAATAATATCAGGAAGGCGCATCATTGAAGGCAGACCCAACATCACTGTTTCGGCTTCGAGTCCGCCCACACCAATTGCGATTACGCCCAAGGCATCTACGTGCGGTGTGTGCGAATCGGTACCTACACAGGTATCTGGGTATGCAACGCCATCACGCGCTTGTACGACAGGCGACATCTTCTCCAAATTGATCTGGTGCATGATGCCGTTACCCGCTGGAATAACATCCACATTTTCAAACGCCGTTTTTGTCCAATCGATAAAGTGGAAACGGTCTTCATTTCGACGGTCTTCAATATCCCGGTTTTTCTGAAAGGCATCTGGGTCAAAACCGGCGGCTTCTACTGCTAACGAGTGATCGACAATGAGCTGCGTTGGAACGACCGGATTCACCTTTGAGGGATCGCCACCTTGCTCTGCAATCGCATCACGAAGGCCTGCTAGGTCAACCAGAGCGGTTTGACCCAAAATATCATGGCATACCACACGAGCGGGGTACCAAGGGAAATCTAGATCTCGCTTACGTTCGATCAGCTGTTTTAGCGAATCGGTCAACGCCTGCGGCTCACAGCGACGCACCAACTGTTCGGCTAATACACGAGAGGTATATGGAAGCTTAGCGTAGGCACCCGCTTCAATCGCTTCGACAGCCGCTCGAGTATCAAAATAATCAAGTCCAGTGTTAGCCAATGGCTTTCGAAAATTTATGTTCATCTTATGCTTCACCTTTACTTAGTCACGATCTGCTATGTCAACCCAGACCGAAGACTCAGGGCCTGTGTAGTCTGCACTTGGACGAATAATACGATTATTTTCACGCTGTTCGATAACGTGTGCGGTCCAACCCGAGACTCGCGAACAGACGAATATGGGCGTAAATAGCTCGGTTGGAATTCCCATAAAGTGATAAGCAGACGCGTGGAAGAAGTCGGCGTTACAAAACAGCTTCTTCTCGCGCCACATTACGGCCTCTACGCGCTCTGATACAGCGTATAGATGGGTGTCACCCACCTGCTCTGAAAGCTTNTTAGACCACTCTTTTATAATGGCGTTGCGCGGGTCATTATCTTTNTAGATAGCGTGACCGAAGCCCATGATCTTCTCTTTGCGCGCTAGTTTGCCCATTATTTCGCGCTCGGCTTCATCAGCAGATCTCCAGTTTTCGATCATCGCCATAGCCGCTTCATTGGCACCGCCATGCAATGGGCCGCGCAGTGTTCCTATCGCACCTGTCACACAGCTGTGAATATCGGATAGTGTTGAGGCACAGACACGGGCAGCGAATGTAGAGGCGTTGAACTCATGCTCGGCGTAAAGGATAAGTGAGGCGTGCATCACCTGGGTATGTAAGGCTTCAGGCTGCTTGTTATGAAGGGTCCAAAGAAACTGTTCAGCAATAGAGTCAGCATCCGTTTCGGTCTCTATACGTATACCTTTGTTCGCGAAGTTGTACCAGTAGTTAATAATGCCCGGAAAAACGGCCAGCATTCGGTCAATCTTGTCATGCTGCTGGGAAAAATCGACCTCTGTCTCTAGGTTACCCAACATTGAACAACCGGTACGCATCACATCCATTGGATGTGCATCAGCGGGAATTTGCTCCAAAACCGTCTTAAGTGCAGCAGGTAGAGCACGCATAGTCTTAAGGCGCGCTTTATAACCGTCTAGCTCAGCTTGATTAGGTAATTGCCCGTACAGCAGAAGGTAAGCCACCTCCTCAAATTGAGCCTTATCCGCAAGGTCCTTAATATCGTAACCTCGGTAGGTTAAGCCCGCGCCTGATACACCACATGTGCATAGCGCTGTTTGCCCTGCAGACTGCCCACGCAAACCTGCACCACTTAATACTTTTGCTTCAGCCATTAGTCTCTCCTCTCGACTTAATAAAACGACAAACGTCGAGTGTGTTACTTGTTCTTACCTTCTTGAAATAGTGCGTCCAACTTCTGCTCGAAGTCGTGGTAGTTCAAGAAATCATAAAGTTCCATGCGGGTCTGCATCGTATCGACCACCGCTTTCTGGTCGCCATCATCCAGCAGATGTTGGTAGACATTTAGGGCCGCTTTGTTGGCCGCTCTAAAGGCTGATAGTGGGTATAGCACCATCGTAGCACCCTGCTCTGCTAGCTCAGCTTTGTTAAATAGGGGTGTTGCACCAAATTCAGTTATGTTAGCTAAAAGGTGACCACCCTTAATGCCATTGGAAAAGGCTTTATAATCTTCTAGCGTGTGGACAGCCTCAGCAAAAATGCCATCAGCACCCGCCTCAAGACAGGCTTGCGCACGTTCAACAGCGGCATTGAGTCCTTCCATCTGAAAGGCATCGGTGCGGGCGATAACAAAAAATTCGCTATCCGTTTTAGCATCTACAGCGGCTTTGACACGATCAACCATCTCTTCAAGCGAGACAATCTCTTTATTGGGCCTATGACCACAGCGTTTCTGAGCAACCTGATCTTCTAAGTGAACCGCCGCCGCACCTGCTTTTGTCATCTCTTTAATCGCGCGTGCAATATTGAATGCGCCACCCCATCCCGTATCTATATCGACAAGAAGCGGCGTATCAACCGCACTGGTGATTCGACTCACATCGGCTAAAACATCGTTCATTGATGTCATCCCTAGATCAGGCATACCGTAGGAGTGATTCGCGACACCACCACCTGATAAGTAGATCGCTTGGTGGCCCACGCGCGTTGCCATCATGGCATGGTAGGCATTGGTCGTCCCCACAATCTGTAATGGGCTGTTCGCTTGCAAGGCTTTACGAAAACGTGAACCTGCGGATAAAGGCTGTGTCATCACTCTCTCCTTAATCGGATTAACTTATCTAGGGTGTGCGGGGTTGATTATCTGGAATCAACTTAGATTCAATATTGCGACGCGACGCGCTGATATGGCGGCGCATGAGTAGTTCGGCGAGTTCTTCATCACGCGATTCAATGGCATCAAGAATTTGATGATGCTCGCGAAGAGCAGCCGTTGGGCGCGAACTTGAAAGGCTAAATTGGTAACGGTACATACGTACTAAGTGATAGAGGTCTGCAGCAAGTAACTCTTGCAACTTTGAATTGCCAGACGCCATTACAATGCGGTAGTGGAAGTCCAGATCGCCCTCTTTTTGAAAATAGGCCTGCCCCTCTTGCTGCTCGATATTTTCTTGGTGTTGATCCAATACGAGGCGCAGGCTATCTATCTCTTCTTGGGGCATAGTGCTTGCTGCTAAACGACAAGCCATTCCCTCTAACGCTTCGCGAACGCGGTATATTTCCAGCAGCTCTTTTACACTGAGTTTCACAACACGAGCACCAATATGCGGCTTACGCTCGATTAGACGAAGACTCTCTAAACGACGAATGGCCTCACGCAGCGGACCGCGACTGATGCCGTATACCTTTGCCAGTTCAGGTTCAGAAATTTTTGTTCCTGTCGCAATTTCACCTTTTACGATCGCGGTGATGATCTGCTGACAAACACGATCAGCAAGGGTGCTGATTGGCTCGTCTGGTAAATTCTTGTGGTGTGAATCAATCATATATTGTCGACAATCTTAGTGGAATAAAGCCATTATCCACGTTAAAAACGGCAAAACAATGCGCCAAAAGGCTAAGATTGTCGACAGTGTTGATNTAAACGCTATTGTGTGGCGATAAACCTTTGCAGTTCTTGATCCATAATTGCGGCTATCTGGCGGGGTTTTTGATAGGGCAGTGAGTGGTCGGTACCCTGTATCAAAAAATAGTGCCAATTGGGCATTCGCTCGGCCAAACTAAGATGCAGTTGATGCATAGGATCGACACTTAAACTCCCTATAAAACTACTAACGTCACCCTGTACGGCTAGCAGCGCGTCGCGATCTAGCTGCTGTATCGCAAGGGTTACAGCATCAAGCGCATGTGCAAAGCCAACTGAACGCTCCGCTAAACGCTCTATGGTCAAACGCTCAACCGCCGGTGTGATACGTCGATTAGGTGAAATAGTATCGAGGAATTGGCGAATCCCGCTGTGCACATCACTCGCCATGCCCGCCTCAGTTAAACTAACCGTTTTAAGCGAGTGAGCGGCCTCACTGAATTTTTGACGCGTCAACAGTGTGTCAGACCACTCTAAACGATCAAGCGCGGCGCTCTCCAGCAGATATTGCTTAGCAACACACTGAGGTAAGCGCTGTTTTAATACCATTGAGACTAGACCGCCTAAGGAGTATCCCGCTAAATCAAACTGATGCCAATTGAGCTCTGTTATCAACGCCTGAATATCACCGACCAGGTCATCCACCGTAAAGGGTAGCTCTTGAGCTTCAATTGATCGTGTATCGCCAGCCCCCCTCAGATCGGGTACCAGTACCTCAGACCAACTGGTTAAAAATCGCTGTAAGGCTTCCCAAGTATGACGCCCAGCGACTCCAGCCCCGTGCAGAAGCACCAGCCTGCGGCCCGAGCTAACCTGCTTATGGCGATATAGCCTATACACGATGCGATGATCACTGTGATCAAAAAACCCGCTGTAAGACTCAATTTCAGCTTTCGACTTCACGTTTGACTTCACTTTTTTAATTCAAGGGTAGGTTCAACCAACATGTGCATTTTAACCTAGCTAGCACTCGTAGCGTTTATCAACACAGAGTAAAATAGACCTTTGTGTAATGCTTGTTAATGCGTGGAGCTCATGTGGTCAAGGCGATCCCTCTTAACTACCCAATGGATACTCAAGCTCTACTTGAAGTGCTTCGTCCATTAGGTGATGCCGTTATGCTGGACTCTAGCCAGCCAAAAACAGAGATGCGCTTTGGTCGTTTTGACATACTCAGTGCCGCGCCTGAAATTTTAGTTCGAACCGATATACAAGGCGTTAGCATTCGTCGCGACGGCTTATGGAGCTCAGTCGCCACCGACCCCTTTGACTATTTAGAGAGTCTTATTAATCAACTGGATGCCCAGTGTGAGCAAACAGAGCTTCCATTTAAAGGGGGTCTAATCGGCTTTTGGAGTTACGATCTTGGCCGCTCATTAGAAACGCTTCCCGAACATGCGAGCACTGATATCGATCTCCCCTGGATGCAATTAGGTTTGTACCTATGGGCATTTGTTATCGATCACCAAAATAGATCTGCCTGGCTTGTNCACCAGCCAAAGGTCTCGAATCGAGTAATGCAGCGTCTAGCGAAGATCGCCAATAACCTTGGACATGAGGCAAACACCGAGCTGTTCGACTTTACCCTCGAACATCAATGGCAGGCGAATCAGAGCAAACAAGCGTACCGCCAAGCGCTGGAGAAAATTGACCACTATATTCGCGCCGGCGACTGCTACCAGATCAACTATGCACAGCGCTTTAAAAGCCAATATACCGGCGATCCCTATGGCGCCTACCAACGTCTGAAATCGGTAGCACCTACACCCTTTGCAGCCTTTATTGAGACTGATCATGGCACTCTACTCTCGCTATCACCTGAGCGATTCTTACAGGTGAGCGCGACAGGNGCAGTAGAGACGCGTCCTATTAAAGGGACACGCCCAAGGGGCAGCACATTAGAGGACGATCAACAGCAGATAGAAGAGCTGCGTGAGGCGAGTAAAGATCGAGCAGAGAACTTGATGATCGTTGATTTACTTCGCAATGACCTAAGCCGCGCATGCAAGCCCGGCAGCGTTAAAGTGCCCGAGCTCTTTGCGATTGAGACCTACCCTAACGTACATCATTTAGTGAGTGCAGTGACCGGTCAACTCGCGCAGGGACAGAGCGCCCTAAGCCTTTTGAAACAATGTTTTCCTGGCGGCTCTATTACCGGCGCACCAAAGATTCGCGCGATGGAGATCATCGATGAGCTGGAACCTGATCGTCGATCTATCTATTGCGGAGCAATCGGGTATATCAGCGCAGACGGGCGCATGGACACCAACATCAGCATTCGCACGCTACTCTGTCAAAAAGGGACTATTTACTGCTGGGCGGGTGGCGGAATTGTGGCAGATTCGGATATTGATGATGAGTACCAAGAGACACTGAACAAGGTCAATAACCTGCTCAGCGCTCTCAGTTAAGCTGATCGAGGGGACACCCCCTCATATTCAAAGCACATTTAAATCAAATCAGATGTTACAGGCTCAGCTCGCGGTTACTGGCTGCTAGGAATGCTTTTTTAAGATCATCATAGGTGTGAACCGCAGGGTACTGCGGGAACTCGTCGATCACATTTTGCGGTGCATGGAACAGAATTCCCTGCTCAGCTTGTGCCAGCATTGTAGTGTCGTTGTATGAATCACCCGCTGCAATGACACGGTAGTTCAGAAGCTGAAACGCGCGCACTGACTGACGCTTAGGATCACGCTGGCGCAAAGTGTAATCGGTAATCCGGCCGGTCTCATCCACTTCGAGCTTGTGGCACAGTAGTGTCGGGTTACCCAGTTGAGCCATTAGCGGCGCAGCGAACTCATAGAATGTATCCGATAAGATGACCAACTGAAAACGCTCTCGTAGCCAATCGACAAACGCTTGTGCNCCCGGTAATGGGCTAAGGCGGCTAATGGTCTCTTGAATCTGCGGCAACTTTAAGCCGTGTTCATCAAGGATACGAAGGCGCTGCTTCATTAACACATCGTAATCAGGTATATCTCGGGTTGTTGCTTTGAGCTCCTCAATACCGGTCTCTTCTGCAAACGCTATCCATATTTCCGGAATTAGAACCCCTTCGAGGTCAAGACATGCAAGTTCCACTAAAACGCCTCCTGCTAAATTTAAGCCAGCACTCTAGCGATTTAATGGTCTGCTTTCAATACACCTGCACAACACAGAGCACTGCAGATGTTCAATTAAGCAAAAACCCAAGGCAACAAAAGATGCAGTGCAATCACCACTGCATCAAAGGATGCGTAACTTAATGCTATTGAAGTTTTATGACTCAGTGTCGCGGCAATTCAGTATTTCGGAACAGTTCATCAACCTCGGCACGGTTTGAACACAACTGAACCTTTTCTACCAAATCTTGTGTTAAATGAGGCGCGAAAGCTTTAATAAAGTCGTACATGTAACCGCGAAGGAAGGTTCCTTTACGAAAACCGATCTTTGTAACGCTATCAGGGAACAGGTGGCTCACATCAAGCGATACGAGATCAGAATCGAGCTGCGGATCGAATGCCATAGAGGCCACTATACCTACACCCAAACCAAGGCGAACGTAGGTTTTGATAACATCCGAATCGACGGCTGTGAAAACCACGCGTGGCTCTAAACCCTGTTCTCTAAAGGCCGCGTCTAACTGCCCACGACCGGTAAAACCGAAGGTGTAAGTGACTATGGGTACACGCGCTAAATCGTGCAAACTGAGCTTAGAAACCTGTGCAAGCGGATGATTCCTCGGCACAACGACTGAGCGGTTCCAACGGTAAACGGGCATCATAATCAGATCAGAGTGACCTGCTATTGATTCAGTCGCAATCGCGAAGTCAACTACGCCATCAGCCGCCATTTCAGATATTTGCGGAGGCGTACCCTGATGCATGTGCAGAGATACTTCGGGGTAACTCTTAATGAACTCGTTAATAATAGGTGGCAGCGCATAACGGGCTTGTGTGTGCGTTGTCGCTACAGAGAGGCTACCCTTGCGTTCATCATTGAACTCCTGAGATACCTGTCGAATGGCGTCAACCTTCTGCAGTATGTCGCCCGCAATACTTAAGATAGCCTGCCCTGCCGGTGTAATACGCGTCAAATGCTTACCGCTACGCGCAAACACCTCAACGCCAAGTTCATCTTCAAGCAATCGAATCTGCTTACTGATACCTGGCTGAGAGGTGTAGAGGCTTTGCGCTGTGGCAGAGACGTTAAGATCGTGCTTTGAGACTTCCCAAATGTAGCGCAACTGCTGTAGTTTCATTGAATACCCCGATATGAAGCGGTTGTTCTCGAGAAGAGATCAAACTATTTAGTTCATTAATTCAGGTCAATATAACACTAGAGCATAAGCTTATCAAAAATCTAATGCCCAATTTGACTAAAGTCGGGAGTTCAAACGGCGAATCTGATCCTCTTGGGTAGTGACGCGTTTTTCCAAGGAGTTAACACGGGCGGTTGAACGTGTGAGCTGCTCTTCACGCTCTTTAATCTGCTGGCGTAAAACGTTCTCTCGCTTTGACTGCTCATTCGATGTCAGAGCAATGCGCTGGTTTAATCGACGACTCTCCTCTTCCAACTCATTTATCTGAGTCTCTTGACGGCGAGTGGTATTGACCTCTTTTAAGAGCTTAGCGTTTAGTGAAGCAATTTCTCGGCTGTAACCGACCAGGGTCTGTTTAAGCTCTTCAACCTCTTTTTCGAGGTCCCCTAGGTTACCGTCTTGCATATCAATACGCGCATCTTTGCGAGCCACCTGAGCCTGCAGTTCATGCACCTGGCGGGTCAACTCGGCTTCGCTGCGACCCGACTCATCACGCGACTTTTCTAGCGCATTGCGGTAGTGACGGGTTTCAACTTCTGCGCGGCTGAGGGCTTCTAGCGACTGACGCTGCTCCTCTTTGATGCGTTGATCAAAGAGTTTTTTTCCATCCTCGTACTGCTTACGGACTTGCGACAACTCAGATTCAGCATTCGCGCGCTGCTGCTCAAGTTTTTTGCGTTGATTCGTCTCTGAGGCCAAATTAGCTTTAAGAACAGTAATTTCAGCTTCAAGTGTCCGAGTATTTTGTACACCCTTTTCTATACTGGCGGACTGATCACGGTACTTTCGTTCAAGCTCACGGTAGCGAGATTCAGCATCACGTACCTGATCCTGTGTCGCGCGCCGCTCTTCTTCGTCACCTACACGCGATGCACTAATCTCATCACGAACAATAGAGACAGCCTCATCCAGCGCTGTTGACCAGATCTGACGAACTTGCATCTGTAACATTTCAGGTGGTGACTGATGCACCTTGGCACTTAGATGCAAACCGCTGGCACGTAACTCAAAAAATTTGTGCGTCCAGTGAGCAAAAGGAAGCTCCACCTCATGGTGTGAATAGCCGGTCTCAGCGATTAAACGCTCAAGGCTGGGCAACTCACCCTGCTCAAGCAGTTGATCTGCAATTTCAAAAACACGAACTTCAATGTCAGACATGTGTAATGCGTACCCAAAACTTAGCTTTTAAAGTTTATCCATTAACCCAATCAACGCCGGATCGAGTGGCGCTGTAACTTCTAACTTTTCCCCTTCAGGAAGGCTAACCATCAGACCCGCCGCATGCAACATTAAGCGTTTAAAACCTAAAGCTTTAAATTGCATATTCTCTTCGTCAGCGGTGTATTTTGTGTCGCCCACGATCGGGTGTCCTGTGTATTGACAGTGAACTCGAATCTGATGCGTTCTGCCTGTCTTCGGCCGCGCCTCTATTAAAGTGGCTAAATCGCCAAACCGTCGTAACACACGAAATTCGGTAAACGATGGCTTTCCTTCACTGTCAACTTTTACAAATCGTTCGCCTGAACGCGCCTCGACGCGCAAAAGCGGTACATCAATATGCTGATCGCTTGATTCCCACCGTCCAACAACCATCGCTTGATAAACCTTGGTCACTTTTCGTTCACGCAAGGCTTCATGCAAAAATCTTAACATCGAACGCTTTTTTGCAATCATAATACAACCCGATGTATCACGATCAATACGATGAACAAGCTCGATAAAACGTGCATCCGGCCTCAGTTTTCTAACGGCCTCAATCAAACCTAAGGTAACACCACTTCCACCATGTACAGCAAGTCCCGATGGCTTATTTATTACAATGAGTCTGTCATCTTCAAATAAAATGGCTGACTCAAGATGCGCCAACAGTGAGTCGCTAACAGGGGCAGCCTCGCCCTTTTGGGGCAAACGTACAGGTGCAATACGAACACTGTCATCGGCTTGAAGCTTATACTCGGGTTTAATCCGTTTTTTGTTGACCCGAACCTCTCCTTTGCGCAGCAGTCTGTAGATAAGGCTCTTAGGGGCGCCCTTGAGCGCCGTGCGCAGAAAATTATCGATACGCTGACCTGCTTGGTCTGCCTCGATCTGAATATACTTTACTTGTGGAGATTGACTGGTGTCGTTGTCGCTATGCGGCATGAATTAACAATAAGTTTGATTGATGAATATGGATGTAATTGCTATATTCTATAGTTGCTGACGGGAGATAGCTTCAACTAATTTTAGTGCTTCCTTTGCTCGGGCTCGCCATGTAATAGAATCGCGGACCCCTGCCCCCTTCCAGCCCCTGTGCTTCGATTATAAAATTGAAGCTTAATGAAAAGTTTATCCAGGCTACGCCTGCTAGATTGCTGATGCGCTCAGCAACTGGTTGCAGGTGGAGATGCACGCTTACCCGGAACCTGCGCGGCTAGTAAGATCAGTACGCTCAGTAACAGCAAGCAACTATAATGATATAGGTCAGCGTTTCCTCCACCGCAGATCCGCACAACCGGGCTGCACGAAAGTGCGGCGTTATTGCGTAGATTACGAAAGACCAGTTATACCGAAAAGTGCGCTTCAGGATCTTCAGTTGTGGCTGTAAGAGACTGATTTTAAATGAAAAGAATGTTAATAAATGCGACTCAACCAGAAGAGTTGCGCGTTGCCATGGTCGATGGACAGCGTCTTTATGATCTGGATATCGAATCAACATCGCGTGAACAGAAAAAGGCGAACATCTACAAAGGTCGCATAACTCGAGTAGAACCCAGTCTTGAAGCTGCTTTCGTTGAGTACGGTTCCGACCGTCACGGTTTCCTCCCCCTTAAAGAGATTTCACGCGATTACTTCAGCGGCTCGTCCGATCGAGGTCAGCGCCCTAACATACGTGAACTGATCAAAGAAGGCAGCGAGATCATTGTTCAGGTTGAGAAAGAGGAACGCGGCTCTAAAGGCGCAGCGCTGACTACTTTTATTAGTTTAGCGGGTCGTTACCTTGTTTTAATGCCCAATAACCCACGTGCTGGGGGGATATCACGCCGTATCGAGGGTGACGAACGCACAGAACTTAAAGATGCAATGTCAGGTCTTGATATACCTAAGGGCATGGGCGTCATCGTTCGCACCGCTGGTATAGGGCGCTCGACTGAAGAGTTACAGTGGGATTTAAACTACCTAGCAACTGTCTGGGAAGCGATTACAAACATCAATGATCGCCCGGCACCTTTTCTAATATACCAAGAGAGCAATGTCGTTATACGTGCGATCCGCGATTACTTGCGCTCGGATATCGGCGAAGTCCTCATCGATGATCCCTCTGCTTATGAGCAGGCATTGAAGTTTGTTCGTCAAGTTATGCCGAGTTACGAGCAGCGCATACGTGAGTATAAAGAACAGACGCCACTGTTTAACCGTTTCCAAATTGAAAACCAGATCGAGTCAGCGTTCGAGCGCGAAGTTAAACTTCCATCGGGTGGTTCTATTGTTATCGACCCCACTGAAGCATTGGTGTCAATAGACATCAACTCCAGTCGAGCGACTCGCGGAAGTGATATAGAAGAGACAGCGCTCAACACAAACCTTGAAGCCGCTGATGAGATTGCAAGACAATTGCGCTTGCGTGATATGGGTGGCCTTGTTGTGATCGACTTTATCGACATGACACCTATCAAAAATCAACGCGAAGTTGAAAAGCGTCTACAGGATGCACTCAAACTTGATAGAGCACGCGTGCAGATGGGTCGTATCTCACGTTTTGGTCTGCTAGAGATGTCACGCCAGCGTTTGCGTCCATCCCTTGCTGAGAGCCGTGGGCACGTATGTCCTCGCTGTAATGGCCAGGGCACTGTGCGNGACACCGAGTCACTCGCTCTGTCTATTCTGCGATTAATAGAAGAGGAGTCTGGGAAGGATAAAACAGCCCAGATTCGTGCAGTGCTACCCGTCTCTGTAGCGACCTACCTACTAAACGAAAAACGCCAGCAAGTACACGAGATTGAGAGCGCGAGTAAAGTTCGCGTTGTGATTGTCCCGAACCCTAACATGGAGACGCCACACTACGAAGTGATGCGTCTTCGTGATGATAACTCACTGACTACCCTTCACGACGCTAGCTATACTATTCAGCCGACTGAAGTGGAGGTTGATGAATCTGAAATGGTTAAACCCATTCAGCGCGAACAAGCAGCGGTTCAAGGTGTCTTGCAGACCAAGACACCGCCGGAAGTATCGGCGCTTTCACGAACTGAGCCAGAGCCTGTTAAACCGGCTAAGACCAGCGCGCCAGCTAGACAATCATCGCCAGCGAGTAAAATAGCCGCGCCTCAGCAAGCCTCTTTACTTGATCGATGCATCAATGCGATTAAAGCTCTTTTTGGCACGCCCGAAGAGACTAAGGCGCCGGCTAGAAAAGCGTCTACTGAAAAAAGTTCGGACGACAGCCAGTCAAATGATGATCGTGGCAATAGAGGTAACCGCGGTAACCGTAACTCTAATCGTCGACGCAATGAGTCAAACGGTCGTCGTAACGGTCGCCGCAATAGCCCTGAGCGTGGTGACAGCGATGAGATTATTACGGTTGAGCAGGAGTCTAACCTGCCTGCAATCGGTCGCCCTGATGATTCCGCATCTGATACCAATGCGGATGGGCGTTCACGCCGCCGCCGTCGCGGTGGTCGCAGCAACAACCGTCGCAACAACGAGGGCGAATCCGATCAGAACAGGATCGACGCTCAGGATGATCAGGTAGCATCTGAACAGACTGAACAGGCACCTAAACGTGAAAGAAGTAAGCGTCGTGGCCGTTCACGCAGAGCAAACTCAGATCGGTTAGCACAGAGATCAAATCCGGTTGATCTGTTGAGTTCAGCTGATATCGACCCGTCCAACATCGAAGCCAGCGTTAATAGCCTTGATGATAGCCCTGTGATGTCGGCTCAGGTCGTGGAGCAGTCATCCGAGTCTTCAGTAAGCCTAGACGAAGCCGCATTGGCTCCAACGTCTGACGCGCAATCGTTAGAGCGGGTAAGTGAATCAGTTACAGAGCCTAACGAGCCTGTGCCGAGTGAGGAATCGTCTCAATCAATGGAAGAGCCGCATGCAGAGGCCTATGAGGTTGCTGCTGAAGAGCGTTCTGTAGAGGCAACTGAAGAGAGTCTTCAAGTGCAACCAGATGAAAAATCAGACCTAATATCAAACAACGATAGTCTGTCTGAACCGTCTAAAACAGAAACGACTGAGACTGAGACTGAGACTGAGACTGAGACT
>JGI26082J51739_10001161_pt1 | contig 16593 bp, 14 predicted proteins | sample SaaInl5LU_22_DNA_FD_51739 | JGI IMG/M metagenome (IMG submission 51739)
TGCAATTGGAATAGATCAATAGCGTTGTGTAGTTAGCGTTGTAGTTCAGATAAATTGGCGAATAGCTTTAAGGCCTCAGGATTTGCTAGCGCCTCCTGATTTTTAACAGCTCTATTGTGCACAATATCGCGAACAGCCAGCTCTACTAATTTCCCACTTTTTGTACGCGGAATATCGGCAACCGCAATCACTTTTGCTGGCACATGCCTTGGCGTTGTTTTGCTGCGGATCTGTTGTTTTATTGTGTTGCTTAGCTCAGTGTTGAGTTGAACACCATCACGGAGTTTCACAAACAGCACAACGCGCACGTCGTTATTCCACTGCTGGCCAATCACGATCGATTCAAGGACTTCGTCTACCTGTTCTACTTGGCGATAAATTTCGGCAGTGCCAATACGTACGCCCCCTGGATTGAGTACGGCATCTGAACGGCCATAGATGATTAGCCCGTCTTGCTCGGTAATCTCTACAAAATCGCCATGGCACCAAATGTTGGCAAAACGATTGAAGTAGGCGTCGTGATAGCGACTGCCGTCGGGGTCATTCCAGAAACCAATTGGCATTGATGGAAAGGGGCGTCGACAGACCAGCTCACCCTTTTCGCAGCGAACGGATTCTGCGTTGTCATCGAATACATCGACGGCCATACCTAATCCACGGCATTGAAGTTGGCCACGATAGACTGGTCTTGTTGGACAACCCAACGCAAAACAAGAGACGATATCAGTGCCTCCAGATATAGATGCCAACAGCATATCGCTTTTTATCTCGGCATAAATATAGTCGTAAGCTTCTGGCGATAGCGGGCTTCCTGTTGATAGTAGGGCGCGTAAATGACCAAGATCGTGAGACTGAGCCGGGTGAAGTCCGAACTTCATGGCCGCTTCAATAAACTTCGCGGATGTCCCAAAATGAGTCATCCGCTCTGTCTGTGCCAGATCAAAAAGTAACTGACGATTGCCTGCGAATGGGCTGCCATCATAGAGTAGCAGCGTTGCCTGTGCAGCCAGCCCGGAGACCAGCCAATTCCACATCATCCAACCGCAGGTTGTGAAATAGAATAGACGGTCGTCAGGTCGAACGTCGGTATGAAGTTTGTGTTCTTTCAGATGTTGAAGCAGAGTTCCGCCGGCTGAGTGCACAATACATTTAGGCACACCCGTTGTACCGGAGGAGAACATTATAAAGAGCGGGTGTGAAAAACCATTACGAACAAACCGAATCTCAGTTGGTGCAAAGGGTGCTAGGAAATCGTCCCAACGTTTGCCGCTTAGATCCTGCTCTGCGTTGCTGGATACGTAATCAATTTCGACCGTTTGCACAAGGCTTGGCAAACGGTCGGTTATGGCTCGGTTTTTATCGCGGCAGTCTGTTAGTTTGCCGTTATAAAAATAGCCATCACAACAAAATAATACCTTGGGTTCGATCTGGCCGAAACGATCTAGAACCCCTTCTATTCCAAAGTCTGGCGACGCTGAGCACCATACTGCACCAATCGAACTAGTGGCCAGCATCGCAATAAGCGTGTGGGGCATGTTGGGTAAGTATCCAGCAACTCGATCTCCCGACTTAACACCTAAAGCCATTAGTGCTTGTTGACAGCGCGATACGGCCTCATTGAGCTGTTGCCAGCTTAGACGTTGTTTAACCTGATTCTCACCCCAAAAAACGACTGCATCAGCGCTGTCATTACGGCGTAAAAGATTCTCAGCGTAGTTAAGCTGAGCATCTGGAAACCAACTCGCCCCCGGCATTTTATCGCCATTGAGCAGAATCCGTTCCCCCTTATGGCCAATGACACCCGCGTAGTCCCAGAGCAACGACCAAAATTTTTCGGGCTGATCAATTGACCATTGCCAAAGCGCCTCATAATTTCCTAGATCGAGCTGGCTGGTCTGCGACGCGAGCTTAGAAAATTGATGTAGATTGCTCGCGTCTACCTGAGCTTGGGTCGGAGACCATAGAGGGGTTTGTTGCATGTTAGATCTCATTGTTATTGGCGTAATTTATCTATTGATTATCGTAAAAGCTTTGGGTGCACAAATGGGTTAATGATGGTGCTCCAATGCGATTATTTGGCGAGCCCGTAACTCAGCGCCTAAAGCAGGTCCAGTGAATCCCTGCGCTAAGAGTGTTTTGGGCTCGATAGCTTTTAGTGCACTCACTGCACTCTTTATAAGATTTATATTCACACTTTTCATATGTAAAACTTCGCAGGCTCGCCTGATACATTCGAGGCGTGCGAAAGAGCGGCTGAGCTTCAACCCCTCGATTAACTGCAATTTGGCAGTCGGTTTTAGCCTACTAAACTGTGAAATTTGATCACCCCAGTTAAACAGGTCCATCATGGCTTCTGAATAGCGGTTGGGCACACGCAAACGCTCTGTAAGACTCTGCATCTGACACTTCATATTACAATCTTCACCCACTGCCCCAATGTTGTTTGGCACCTGTGCAGTGATTAAGCGATTGATCAAGAGTGCAAAACGTTCTTCAGCTGATTGCATCAGCTTACTGTTGAGTAAATTCATATCGCTCGCAGCGGGAGGGGTCAGTTCGGGCATCAGTTTTTCAAGTGCGTTGCAGCGGCTTAATACATCCAGGAATACGCCAGGATTTGGGGTTTGAAGTGCGCGCTCAAACTCTTGCCAAACGCGCTCGGCACTGAGGTGATTCAGCTCGTCTGCTGCGCAAAGTGATTGCATTAACGCTAGTGTCTCGCGGGCAACCACAAACTTAAGATCAGCAAATCGAGCGGCAAAACGAGCAACGCGCAAAACGCGCAAGGGGTCTTCACTAAAAGCTTGAGATACATGGCGCAGTTGCCGTTGTTCTAAATCATGACGGCCGCCGTAAGGATCAATAATTACGCCCTCGCTGTCCATTGCCATCGCGTTAATGCTTAGGTCGCGACGAATAAGATCTTGCTCAAGTGTTACATCAGGGGAGGTGTGAAATGTAAAGCCTTTATACCCCTTTCCTGATTTACGCTCCGTGCGAGCCAGTGCGTACTCCTCATGCGTATCAGGGTGTAAAAATACCGGGAAATCTTTACCGACAGGTCTAAATCCCTCGCGTATCATCTGCTCGGGTGTGGCGCCCACTACAACCCAGTCTCGATCTTTTACGTTAAGACCGAGCAGTTGGTCACGAACAGCACCGCCAACAAGATATATTTTCATCTATAGAGGCAGTTTAAGCGCTTTCGACTTTATCAGGCATACCCAGAGACCAGCTCTCGAATCCACCGTTGAGGCTATACACGCTCTCGTAGCCTCGTTCTATTAAAAATGCAGCTGCCGACTGGCTACTAATGCCGTGGTAGCAGCAAACAATAATGGGTTGGTCGAATTCAGTTGCATCCAGAAAGTCTTGTAGGTTGTCATTACTAAGAGCAACAGCCCCTTTGATATGGCCGTTAGCAAAGCTCCCCGGATCTCTAATATCGGCAACAATTGCGCCTGACTCCATCAGTTCAACGGCCTCATGACTATCAACTAGCTTAACGGAACTCATGCAGTCTCCTCTGGGAATGTATCTTGATTGTGTACACTAAATATTGCGCCATCTTCGAGACGGCGTGCGGTCAACGCCTTACCCCATACGCATCCTGTATCGATAGAGGATACATTGGAATCTTGGTATAGGCCCAGCGCTGCCCAGTGCCCTGTAATTATACGTCGATTAATTGGTTCAGGTCGCGCCTGAGCGAACCAGGGTGCAAAATTTTCAGGCTGAGTTTCAAGTCCGCCGTTTGCCTTAAAGTCTAGTCGGCCATCAGCCGCAATAAAGCGCATACGAGTGAAATAGTTTGTGATTGCGCGCAGCCTTTCGTAACCGCTGAGATCATCTTGCCAACAGGCAGGCTCGTTACCGTACATATGCTTGAAAAACGTTTTTGAATCATCTCCTTGCAAGGCTGACTCTATCTCGCCAGCAAGTCCAATAGCGGTCGATAGATCCCAGATATGGGGGATACCAGCGTGCACCATAACGCAGCCTAGATCTGCATCGTCGATGAGTAACGGTTGGCATGTTAACCAGTGCATCAGCTCATCACAGTCATTCGCTGCAAGCACGGGTAAAAGTGTTTTGCCCGGACTGAACGGTGTTGTGCCCGAGTGGATTGCAAGAAGGTGGAGATCATGGTTGCCTAGAACCGTTTGGGCTTGATCGCCCATATCGGCCACAAAACGCAAGACATCAACCGAAGAGGGCCCACGGTTAACTAGATCGCCGGTAAGCCAGAGACGATCATTAGCTGCGAAATTGACGGTATTTAGAAGCGCTCTTAAGGAGGCGTAACACCCCTGAACATCACCGATTGCATAGGTAGCCATTGCGTGTAACTAATCGCTTTTGTAGTCTGAATAGTTAAGAGTAACTGAATTTAAGGTTAATCCCAATTGCCGAGTGATCACTCTTTCGCGCCTGTTTGGCGTGCCGATGCACGCATACTTATTCTGGGTTCACTGCCAGGCAAGAGGTCTATTGCTGTTCAGGGGTACTATGCCCATCCACGTAACGCCTTCTGGCCCATCATGGCAGACCTTCTAAAATTTGATCTCGAAACACCTTACCCTGAGCGTTTGGATATACTGCGCGAACACCGAATTGCTCTATGGGATGTAGTGGAACAGGCGCAGCGAGTGGGTTCACTTGATAGTGCTATTCAGCGTCAGGGGTTAAGGTATAACCCAATCCCTCAGCTTATTGATCAATGCGCAGACCTTAAATTAGTTGCGTTTAATGGGGGGGCTGCCGCTGATATGTTTAATCGTGCAGCCAAAACCTGGTCTCAAGAGTATTCAGCTCTTCAGCAGGTGCGTTTACCATCCACCAGTCCTGCCTACGCGGCTCTAAATTTGCAGCAGAAAAAAGATACGTGGCGCGAGTTAATAGCGTCTTATATTGGGGGTACCACATAAAGGAACCTGCAATTGGGCTCACCTGACTTGGGCTTTTAGTCAGTGAGCTAAGTTGAAGATGTGTGGCAAGCAGGTGAGTTTGGTATACTGGGCACTGTTTAGTGCTCCATTCGATTCCCATCTAACCCCTTCGCGCGAGAATTACATGCCTAAGTCAAAAGTTCGCCTAGAGTTTCTGTTACTCATGGCGGCGATGATGTGCCTTATGGCCCTCTACATTGATGCGATGCTACCGGCGCTTTATCAAATCGGTGTCGATTTTGATGCGCTTGAGGGTAACCGATATCAGATGGTCATCACCGCCGTCATGGTGGGTATGGGGATAGGTCAGATCTTTTATGGTCCTCTGTCCGATACGTTTGGACGCAAACCAACAGTTTATGTTGGGTTTTGTTTAATGCTGGTTGGTACGTTGATCAGTCTATTTGCACCAAGTTTTGAGTGGATGTTGGCCGGTCGTGTACTTCAGGGGCTGGGAGCTGCTGGACCTCGTGTCATGATGACGGCCATAGTACGTGACTGCTATTCGGGTGCTGATATGGCACGCGTGATGTCCTTGGTTATGACGATTTTTATTTTTAGCCCTGTTGTGGCGCCGATGGTTGGACAGTTGGTGCTGTTAGTATCGGGCTGGCGTGCAGTATTTGTATTGCTGCTTCTATTATCATTAGCAACTGTTGTCTGGTTTGCGTTGCGTCAGCCCGAAACCTTATCGGCCGAAAACGTTCGAGCCTTTTCAATGCGGCCTATCTTGGCGGGTATGAAGACTGTGGTGGCCCATCGCGAAGCACTTATCTATACCTTGGCTGGTGGTCTCATACACGGTGCACTTATTGGCTTTTTGACATCGATTCAAGGGATCCTTCAAGGTATCTACGACACTGGATCTATGTTTCCTGTCTATTTCGCGCTTATGGCCATCGGCGTGGCTGTATCGTCGTTTATAAATAGTCGATTAGTTTACCGCTACTCTTTGCGAAACCTTGTGCTAGTTGTGTTGCTGTTTTTAACGCTTATATCTTTGTTGGAAACGCTGGTAATTTCTGCCTTCGATCTTCATTTACCGCTGCTAGGATTCGTTGTGATGATGGCCTTGAGTACCTTCTGCTTTGGCCTTTTGTTCGGTAACCTGAGCTCTCTAGCGATGGAGCCCTTTGGGCGCTTAGCCGGCATAGCTTCAGGAACCATAGGTGCTTTAACTATGCTGGTGGGTGTGCTGGTGGGCAGTCTTATCGGACTTAGTTTCAACGGTACTCTCGTTCCAATGCTTTTGGGCTTTGGACTGAGTGCTTTACTGGCGTTTGTGCTGATCTACTTGGGTACTGCCGCTCGTAGCGATCAGGAAAATGAGTCTCACGTGGCGGCGGTCAATTGAAAAAAGTGATTCCTGGACCCAGCGATCTCTGGTTTCTACCGCTTGGTGGTACTGGCGAGATCGGCATGAATATGAACCTTTTTGGCCATGATGGCGAGTGGTTGATGGTTGACTGCGGCGTCACTTTTGATGAACCCCTAACGGATGACTCGCATCGAACACATCCAGTTGTCAGTGCCGATCCAAAGTTTATTGTGCAGCAGCGTGAACGGTTACAAGGGATAGTTATTACCCATGCGCATGAAGATCATTTGGGTGCATTACCCTATTTATGGACGCGTTTGAAAGCACCGGTTTATGCGACGCCGTTTGCTGCTGAAGTTCTTCGCAGAAAGCTNTCCCAACATGGTTTGGCCTCTCGTGTCCCGATCCATATTATCCCGCCGGGAGGACGTTTTCGTGTCGGTGTTTTTGATTTAGAGTTTCTTCCGATTACGCACTCCATACCCGAACCTCAAGCTCTTCTTGTAACAACACCGGCTGGAAAAGTGTTCCATACGGCTGACTGGAAAATCGACCACAATCCAGTCATTGGTGAGCCCTTTCAAGCGGATCGTTTTGCNGCACTTGCGAGTCAAAATGTGCGTGCAATGNTGTGCGACTCTACCAATGCTTTAAAGGTGGGTGCATCCCTATCTGAGTCTATCTGCCACAACGGTTTGCTGCGCCAGATCCAGAATTTTGAAGGGCGAGTTGTGGTGAGCTGCTTTAGCTCAAACCTTGCACGGCTTGTGACCATCGCCAAGGTGGCACAAGCGACCGGACGCTATTTCGCGCTACTTGGGCGCTCACTACTTAACATGTACAGCATTGCTCGCCAGACAGGCTATTGGCCGCGTGATTTAGAAGCGATTGATATCAGTCATCTGGGTTACCTACCGCGCAAAGAGGTGTTGTTAGTAGCAACGGGTAGCCAGGGAGAGCCACGCAGCGCATTGAACCGTCTCGCATTTGATCAGTTCGATCATCTGCAGTTAGAGGCTGGCGATCGGGTTGTAATGAGCTCATTTTTGATCCCGGGTAACGAACGTTTGGTTGAACGGATGATTGAGTCACTACGCGCGCGTAATATCGAAGTGATAGAGTCAGCGACCAGTTCCACCCCTATCCATGCGTCAGGTCACCCTTGCCAAGCCGAACTCGCTGAGATGTATCAATTAGTGCAACCGGATATTGCCGTCCCCCTTCACGGTGAAGCAGAGCACATAGAGGCCAATGCGATGATCGCTAAACGCTTCGCAGTGCCGGTTCAGCTGAAAGGTCTTAATGGTGATCTTTATGAGCTGGCGCCTGGGGCTCGTATTCACTATGCCGCTGTTAAAACGGGTCGTATTGCTGTATCGCAACGGTGATAAAAACGAAGTGCGCAAAACCAATATTTGAGTTCAGTTTCGCCTTAGTTGACAGCAGTTATGACACTTGCCGCTTCTGGTCAAAAAATAACAAGAATCCTCGTTATTCTCGATAAATTTCCCCTCTATTGCTGAGTTGATTGGCGATCAATGAACTAAACTTAGTGCATCCCAGCGTATGGAGAGGACGGTGCGCAAAGAGTTTGAAGCGGTACGTGAGCTACTGATGCGAGGCACGCGACAGGTCAAATTAAACGACCTTTGGTACGATATTCATCGTCGCCTTAAAGTAGGTGAGGTAACTGAGCGTGGCACACTTGCATTAACAGAGGATGAGAAGGGCCAATTACGGTTTTGGATTAAAGATGAAACGGGCATCGACCCCTTGGTACGAGAGCATCTGCCGGGCTTCACTCGGACATCAATTGCCCCGACTCAGTTTCAAAAAGCGAGCCCGCGTGCTGTATTTGGTCGTATGTTGCGTTTGGCGCGTTATGGGGGTGGCACGATTAACTTGCGTAGCGGGCCTGCTCTGGTTCCACACGGGGCTATTCTTAGCGTTGAGCCCGAGTATATCGATCTATCTAAAGAGGTGTTGCTAGTTGTCGACAATGGCGCCCTGGTCAGAGATTGGCGCAGCCTCACACTGCCGAAGGAGCTAAACGAAGCATTGATCGTGTTTCGCGGCCAAGAGCGTGACGCGCTGACACTGATGAGTGTTATTGATGAGCACCAACCAAAGCTCAACGTTGGCTTTTACGATTTCACACCGCAGGGAATGAAATCAGGTTTGTTAGCCGAGCACGATGCACTGTTGATTCCCTCACGCTGGATCGCTATGAATGCCCAAGATCCCTTTTTTCAAACCCATAACCATGCTGAGCTATTCATGTCGCAGGTAGATGCACTGGTTTATCTGCAAGAGTTTGCACCTAAGGCTTTGCACCCCCTGCTCAGTCACATGAAGGCACATAAGATGGCCCTTGCACAAGAACATCTGATTAAACAGGATGAGCCCTTACTTCTTATGCCTTTGAAACTGGTGATGTAACTTTTTGAAATAAGTGTTTCCCTTTGCCTCATTCTTGAAAAAATCATTCATCCCTGCTTTTAACCTATCGTGCCTTGAGTTATTAATGCGACCAAAGAGCATTAAATCTTTAATTCAAGATGGTTTAGACTTCTGTTTTGACCTGAAGGGCTATCAAAATTTATCGGCTTCCTTAGGGCAGTTATCTAATCTAGCGGATATTAAGTTGCCATGTGTTTAGTTGCTTTTAGTTGGTCCCCGGGAAGTCAGTGGCCTTTGATGCTTGTTGCAAACCGAGATGAATTTCGTGATCGTCCGACTGAGCCTATGCACTGGTGGGGCGATCTTGAAAATCCGATTCTAGCGGGTCGTGATCTGCAAGCAGGTGGCACATGGTTTGCAATTAATGAGCAGGGTCGATTTGCACTCGTCACGAATATTCGGCCCGGCTACATAGGCAAGAGTGGTCTGCGTAGTCGTGGAGAACTGCCCGTAAGCTATCTTAATTCACAAAAAAGTATCAGTGATTTTCATGCCGATATTCTGCCAAGTATTCATGAATATTCGGGTTTCAATCTGTTGCTCGGCGATGTATCACAAGCAATGAATGGAGGCATTGAGCAACTTTTTTGGTTTAGTTCTGATCAGCCCGATGGACAACGCATTACGCCAGGAATACATGTTCTCAGTAACGATGCACTGAATACGCCCTGGCCTAAGGTCGAGTTGGCTCGCAAACAGATGGTTAACGCCCTGCCTATGCTCGCGAGAGGTGAGATAAGTCCACAGGTATTAACCTCTATTGAACGCAGTTCACGGGAATCACTCCCACAGACGGGGGTGCCCTTTGAGTGGGAATCATTGCTGTCGGCGCAAACCATTCAGGGAGTGGACTATGGAACTCGAAGTCGGTGCTGGTTAAGAGTAAACAGTCAAAAGGCTATCTACCTCTCTGAGTATCAACTTGGCGAAGATGCCAAGGTAGTGGATGTGCGTAATTTTAATTGGAAGAGCTAGTCGGTTATTTGTCGGGGAAGCTATGTTCGGTATAGTCGATTTAACAACGTTTATTATTGGTACTATCGTTATCGTGCTCCTACCGGGGCCCAATTCGATGTATGTCATGACAGTCGCTGCTAGGCGCGGCACGCTGGCTGGTTTTCAGGGGGCACTCGGTATATTTTTTGGTGACCTGACGCTTATGCTTCTGTCAGTTGGCGGTGTTGCCTCTTTAATACAGACAACCCCGATGCTATTCACGCTATTAAAATATGCCGGTGCGGCTTATTTAGTTTGGTTGGGGTTTGGGCTTCTACGCTCGCTGTTTATATCCGAGACCGAAGCTGCGCATTTGGTTGAGGGTAAAGGTCTATCCGAGTCTGTGAAAGGTGAGAGGCACCCGTTTAAAGTGGCGCTGTTTGTAAGTCTATTAAACCCTAAAGCGATTCTCTTTGTCTCATTTTTTATACAGTTTGTTGAGCCTGGCTATGCCGAGCCGTTACTCACATTTACTTTGCTCGGTGTGATTGTGCAGATTATTAGCCAGACCTATCTTGCGGCTATTATTTTTATCGCCGTCTACTTTAAACAGCGGCTTTCNGCGGGTTCTCGNCTTGCAAAAGTGTCTAAGGCAGGCGCAGGAACCATGTTTGTCGGTTATGGGGCTAAGCTTGCATTAGCATCGGTTGGTTAAAATAACCAAGCGATACCCAACCAGAAAAACAGAAAGAAGACGAAGAATGCAGGCAGTACGAACTGGATTTCACCAATCAGCCCATCGCCCGCCGCGAGAGTGAACACCAGCATTACAACCAGTGTTAGGAAAAAACTGATGATAGCCGAGCTGCGTAAGCCAACCCCTTCGTTGAATGCTGGCGCCAGCGTTGCGAAAAGTTCCGGTGCCAGGACTATGATCCCCCCAATTAACGCTATTAGAATAAGTGAAAGCAGAACTGCAGTAGTGCGTGCTTGGCGTTTATCGTCGCGATCACTGGTATTCACTCTTAGCCTCATTAGATTCCGTCCTTATTTCCTTTAATAACATCGCGGATCTCATTAGGATCAGGCAGGCCCTTTACATTCATTTCAGGCTGATCGCCTGCGGTATAGATTTCAATACTACCGACGCCAAAAATACGGTTAAAAAATGATTGATGAACTTTTACTGTACGAACGGCATCACAGTCCACTTCAGAACGTGACTTGGACAATAAACCCTCTTCAAGGTAGATCTGTCCATCTGCAACTGTAAGTGAGGTCCCTTTACACAATAGATACCAGTAGAGAAGTATCAGAAGGCCAATACCGCCTGCTGGAATCAGTAACAAACAGAGAATGAAGCTAAAGGGACGATTGCGAAACATTACGGGGTGAGCTGTGTATGACGGCATGCTGTGAACGAGTCTCCAAATATATAAAAGTCTTGTTTGGCAGTTTAGACGCTATCATGAAAAATTGCCGCTTACGTGCGCTAAAAAACTGCAGACCTGGAATCGCTCTTGTAAAAAGGACAACAGACACCTGAGTGCCTCTTATTATTAAGTTGCGCGAATGAACTTAACTTTTCGAGACCTATCGATGGTAAATGATCAAGAAAACAGCACCCGATTAGACTTTACAGCAGCTGTTTCCGGTGCCGGAGTCATGGGAAGTGGTATAGCAGGGCAGTGTGCAGCGTCAAATGTTCAGGTCATTCTAAACGATATATCGCCCCAAGCGTGCGAGCGCGGATTACATCAAATTAAGTCGAGGTTAGATCGCCAGCTAGCAAGCAATCGCATCAGTCAGTTAGCGTTTGACAGACAGTTAGCCTGTATTAATTTGAGCACAGATGGGTCAGGTTTTGATGAAGTTCATATTGCGATAGAGGCCATTGTTGAGAACCCGCAGATAAAGCAGCAGGTATTACGCGAACTCGAGGGGAAACTCAATGATAGGGCAATCCTCGCATCCAATACATCAACCATCTCTATCGAATACCTGGCGAGTGCCTTGAAACGTCCAGAGAATTTTTGTGGATTACACTTCTTTAACCCTGTTTCTCAAATGAAACTTGTTGAAGTTGTGCGTGGCACGCACAGCTCAGATGCCTGTATTGATCTGTGTGTCGAGTTTGCTAAAAGGTTGGGCAAGGTACCGGTTGTGGTTCGTGATTGTCCGGGGTTCTTGGTTAATCGGCTGCTGTTTCCCTATTTCCATGGTTTTGATCTTTTGGTTAAAGCGGGGGTAAGTTATCAGCGAATTGATAGGGTGATGACAGACTTTGGTTGGCCAATGGGGCCAGCTTACCTCGCTGATGTGATCGGTATGGACGTTATGGTGAGTGCCGATACTGTCCTGTGTCAGGGATACCCTGAACGCATGAGTTATCAGGAACCGTCTGTATTTGAACGCCTATATGAAAAAAGATGTTTGGGGCAGAAAACAGGAAAAGGCTTTTATACTCACTTAAACAGTCAGCACACGCGTGGGGCAATTGAGCCAAATCCTGAGGTGATTGAACAGCTCTATGACACCTCAGGTTTAACTTCAACTCAAGCTGATATCAGTGATTTAAATATACTAGAGCGCATGATGTTGCCAATGTGCACCGAGGCGCTTTTATGTTTAAAGGAGGGCGTTGTGTCGACCGCTAGCGATATAGATTTGGCAGTGAATCTAGGACTTGGTTTTCCCACAGTGCATACCGGGCTGATGCACTACCTAGACGCTTTAACACAGCGAGGGTTATGGAATGTACTGGAACCTTACCAGCACCTAGGCCCTCTTTATCATTTAACAGACTAACCTTGACGCTTTTGTTTACGTTGCCACTCCAGATGGCGCTCTAGCTGCTGGCAACTCTTGAGCTTATCAAGCGTGTTGAAATCCTTTGCCAATTCGAGCTCATCGTGGAATCGGTGAACGGTTCTGTGACAATCTCGGCAGAGCCAGACTCCTCGGTTGAGTTCAGCTTTAGTGTAATCTTTCTTGAATCGTGTTCGGCTATGCACCTTTCGCGGAATAAGATGGTGAAAAGTGAGTGCCAACTTACGATCGCATAGCTGGCAATTCGAAGGTTTAGGTGGCTTTCGTAATTGATCATCAGCCCCTTCGCCTGTTGAGCTAGGCTGTTCAACGAAAAATCTCTCTTTTCTATTCATAGCATCTTTAGCGTTTAAGCCAACTGGATTCGCACACCTCTATGTTACGTAAATTACATCCGGGTGAGATCAACGCAGCACTAGGCACTAGGCTAGTTCCCCAGACACACAATTAACCAATTAATTGCTACACTCTAAGGGCATTCGTTATGATGAGCCTCTGCTGCTATCCTGACCGTGTAAAGCGCTTGATCACTCGCCTCTCCTGGTTTGAGAGGGTCGTAGCAGAAAGTAAAGGAACCTCACTTGGATCAGGAAAGATTGACGCAACCTAACAGCAGTGCTGCTTTATCGGTGACACGCTTGATTCGCTTCGACCATCAATTGAAATGCGTTGGGGCGACCACGCCAAGTCTAGCGGCAAAAGCCAATAGGGGCGATCTGTTTGGTGAGCATATCGGGCGTTGGCAAGGGCTGCTTAATCGAACACTTCTTGGTGAACGAATGAGTTCTCAAGATCATCAGATACCCATCAATACAGACGTTCGTAGCTGGCGCCTGATTCCTGATTATGGCCCTGAGGGTAAAATCAATGCTGCTGTTTTAATCCTAGAACCCTCAGCAGAGACTGCCGTTGAAAAACAGCAACAAACTGATCGTCTTCAGATCGACAATGAGGTGCTTTCCAAACAGATTGAGTTGATCGTTCAACACTCCAACCTCTCAATTATTCTTCACGATATCGAGACTGATACGCAGAAGCTGCTGGCAGGGCAAACCAGTTTGTTGCAGCGATACCCTGGTATGACAGTGAGTGAGGCGCGAGCACAGCTGCACTCGGATGCTGATTTGAAACGCCTGAAATATGCCGAAAAGCATCCTGGTGTTGCCGTTATTGTTGCGGCGCGAGTCCCTGGAACTGTTGACGACCTTCGCTGGAATCAATTTGTATTCTCCCCTGTGTTTGAAATGGACGGCCGCCGTGTTCAATTACTGTACAGACTCTCTGTTGATGAGTTAATGAATGCACAAAGTAGCCTTGAGCAAGCAATCCGGTTTGCAGAGATCGAGACCTTTGAAGAGGATGCGCAGACTGGTGANGGGCATCATATTTTTGGTGCCATAGAGCGCTCTGGACAATTTCTTGGGGGAGAGGAGCGACTCAAACGTGTACCTGAACCTTATAGAAAAGCTGTATCCGAGGCTCTTCAACAGATTGGCCAGCGGGTTGAATTTCCATTCTTAGACCCTGAAACCAACCAAATTAGCTGGTTCGAGCAACAGACAATACGTGAGTACATAAATGATGAAGGACGTCGGATCCTAGTCGGTATGTCACGTTGTATTGACGAGGAAAAATCAGCATTACACGCAGCCGAGGCGGCTATAAAAGAGCTAGAAGTTGCTAATCAGAACGCGCTGCAAGCCGCTAAAAGTAAATCTGAATTTCTAGCTAATATGAGCCACGAGATTCGCACCCCTTTGCATGCGGTGCTGGGCTTAGCTCAGATGGCAAGTCGCGCTAAAACATTAGAAAAAGCCCAGGCTCAAGCGGATAAAATCGTAAGTGCGGGTAAATCCCTACAGACGATAATTGACGACGTTCTCGATTTTTCCAAGATGGATGCTGGAAAACTAGAGCTTGAACACCTTCCATTTGACCTGCAAGACACCTTGACCAATCTTGCCGTTATTATGTCGAAAGCGGGCTCATCCAAATCGCTCGATATGGCTATTCACCTCAGCTTCGCTCCAACTTTTATGCTTGTTGGTGATAAGCAACGCCTTGAACAAATCCTGATTAACCTCGTCGCAAACGCGATTAAATTTACCCATCAGGGCAGTGTGATACTGGGTGTTGAATGTGTAGAGCAAGACTCAAAGTCACAAAAGATACGCTTCAGTGTGCAAGACACAGGCATTGGTATCTCACCAGAAGCACTGATAAAAATTTTTACCGCGTTTGAGCAGGCCGATACATCCACAACCCGTCAATTTGGTGGCACAGGTTTGGGGCTTACGATTTCTCTGCGGCTTCTTGATCTAATGTCGAGCACTTTTGAGGTGGACTCTCATCCAGACAAGGGGAGTGTTTTTTCGTTTGAGATCGATTTCGAAATAGGTGAACCGGTATCAGCGAAGTATGGATCAGCGAGTCTATTAATCGCGGATGACTCATATAAAACCGCTAAAGCTCTGTCTGATAGTTTGTCGATATGCGGCTGGGATGTTCAATGTGTTGATAACGGACAAGCCTTGGTTGAGGCGGCTACTAAAGCACACGCACATGAGCCCAAAGATCTATTGATTATCGATTGGGATATGCCTGATCTTGACGGCCTTGAGACAGCCGCACTTCTGTTCCATCGACTCGGCGCCCAACGCCCTAAAGTCGCAATAATGGTTAATGGGAGTGAACGAGAGCTTGTCGAAGGGCTTAGTGATGAACGTTTTGTCGATCGTGTGTTGGAAAAGCCTGTACTTGCAGTGGATCTAGTCAACTTGCTACAGGACGCAAGCGTCGAAGTTGCATTGGGTCGCTCAGATGCTCGGTCTTTTCGGCCGTTGTCGGGTTACAAAATCCTAGTTGTTGACGATAACGAGTTTAACCTCGAAGTAGCGCAGCATATATTCGGAGGTCAGGGTGCCAAGGTGATCTGTTTGACTGATGGTCGGCAAGCAATCGACTGGTTGGTACATAACCCAAATCAGGCAGATCTGATCTTTATGGATATTCAGATGCCCGTTCTTGATGGTTTAAGTGCAACGCGTGAGATCCGAGAGACCTTAGGTCTAGATATTCCAATTATTGCGCTGAGTGCTGCCGTATTTGATACAGACCGCAACGCCGCCTTAGATGCCGGCATGAGCGGATTTATCGCTAAGCCCTTCAAGGTTGAGGATGCATTAAAGACAGTGTTAGCGCTAAGTAGAGTGCCTATCAGCAAACTTAGGTCGACAGGTTCTCAAACGCATCAGGAGATTAATACCTCTGAGCAGGCCAAGGATTTGCTAATAGACAAGAGCCGTGCCTTAGAGTTTTGGGAGAGCCTAGATAGACTGAAGAGCGTCTTGTTGCAGTTCAGTATTGAACATCAAAACACAGGGTTAAATATTGCTGGGCTTACAGCCTCTGAAGCCAGCGCTGTACTTCATAAGCTCAAAGGTAGTGCTGGATCGCTTGGTTTGACCGCTTTAGTGGTGCAGATTTCGCGACTGCAACGTCTTTTAGAGGATCAGGCGGCCCCTAACAAAGTGAAGGTTCAACTTGCCCAGCTAGATATAACGCTTGGCGATACATTAGATGCAATACGGCGCTTCTGCTCGCAATAGATATCTGACCCTGATGCCGTTGAACCTGTCGGATCGAGTTGCGCCAAGCGAGTGTCTGCATCGAACAACATGTTCGAGAGGTGTCTCAGCCTGAGGGCTGTTAGTTGCTCACCTAAGGATTCGGAGTAAGACCGCAAAACATCCCCAACGCCCCCAGAAATTTGGCGCTCACAAAGCACCCTGGCTATTAGACCTTGAGTCATGATTGATATTTGCCTGTGCGGCTACACTATCTGTGCAACGCAAAATCGAGAAGGATGGTTTGCTGAATCACATTTTTGAATTGGGCGAAGGGATGAATCAGCCTTTGCATGCGCGGCTCGGTTTTCACCTCTAGATTGTTAATATACGCGGACCGGGTCTTTTTGCTGGCGTCGGGTGAGGGCAATCACGTGATACAACATCAACCTTCGATCCAAATTTGAAATTGCATTCAAAGATTAAAGCAGCTGCAATGAGTGAAGGACTTATGTGCTATCCCATGGGTGGCACT
>JGI26082J51739_10001167_pt1 | contig 16575 bp, 10 predicted proteins | sample SaaInl5LU_22_DNA_FD_51739 | JGI IMG/M metagenome (IMG submission 51739)
AGCGTCTGTAGCATGGCACTCATATCTATGCCCGCAGCATGACCCAGAGCCAATGCCGCCAGCGCGTTAGCGCGGTTGTGACTACCCTTTATGGCAACGTCAGCAGCGGGCATTAGCAGCTCTAAGCCGCGGGCAAGCCAAACCTCGCCCTCTTCTTCAATAACACCAAAACAGTCGAGATCAGGTCGATTTAGGCCAAAGCTGCGCACGGTCACGCCCTGTGACAACAGCGGGTTTGTCAGGGGATCTTGGCGATTGATAATCACCGTGCTCGAGCCGCGATAAATGCGATGTTTTGCCGTGTGGTACTGTTGCAAGTTAGCGTAGCGATCCATATGGTCTGGGCTGATATTCAGCAAGCCAGCGATGGCGCCACGGGTGTCGTTGACCAGTTCCAGCTGAAAACTGGATACCTCAATCACATACAGCTGATGCGCGTCGTCAAGCAAATCGAGCATGGGCGTGCCGAGATTGCCGCCAATACCGACACTCAAACCTGCCGTCTGGGCCATCTCACCCACAAGCTGCGTCACCGTACTTTTGCCATTTGAGCCAGTAATGAGAATCACCGGCGCTTTGGCCTGCGCCAAAAACAGTTCAACGTCGCCCACGAGACGCACACCTTGCTGGCGCGCAACAACCAGTGCAGGCTCGGCAAGAGAAATACCGGGGCTTACCACAACTGTGTCAAAACCCAACAGCAGGTCGTCCGCAAAGGGGCCAACCATCAAGGGCACATCGGGATACTGCTGCTGAACGGTGGCAAGATTGGGTGGCTGCTGGCGGCTGTCGGCAATCACAAATGACTGACCCATGGCCGACAAATAGCGCGCAACCGACAGCCCCGTGGCACCCATGCCAAGGATTGCGGTTGTGCGATTTGTCGCGATCATATCTGTCATTGCTGCATTCAACATGGGTAGTTAAGTAACTCTGTTTATCTAAGCTTCAAGGTTGCCAGTCCCAGCAGGACTANCACCACGGTAATAATCCAAAAGCGCACGATTACGCGCGGCTCTGGCCAACCTTTTAATTCGTAGTGGTGGTGCAGTGGTGCCATTCTAAAAATGCGTTTGCCGGTTAATTTAAACGAGGCCACCTGCAAAATAACCGAGACCGTCTCAANCACGAACACGCCCCCCATCACGGCCAAAACAATTTCTTGGCGAATAATCACGGCAATGACACCCAGCGCTGCGCCGAGGGCGAGCGAACCCACATCACCCATAAAGACCATGGCGGGATAGGTGTTGAACCAGAGAAATCCAAGGCCAGCGCCACAGAGCGCGCCAGTAAAAATAAGCAGTTCNCCAGCGCCGCTGATAAAGGGAATATGCAAGTACGTGGCGAACTGATAGTTACCGGTGAGATACGCCATCACGCCAAGGGCACCGCCGACCAGCACAGTGGGCAGTATCGCCAAGCCATCGAGACCGTCAGTTAGATTAACTGCGTTGCTGGTGCCAACAATGACAAAATAAGTAAAGAGGATGTACAGCGGCCCAAGATTGATCGCCACGTTCTTGAAAAATGGCACGATCAGCGCCAGCTCTTCAGTTGATGATGCCGCATAAAATAGATAAAGCGCCGCCGCCAGACCACAGAGAGACTGCCAAAAATATTTCCACTTTGCGGGCAGACCACGTGGATTTTTCTGAACCACTTTGCGGTAGTCGTCGACCCAGCCAATCAGACCAAAGCTGAAGGTGACACCGAGCACCACCCAGACATACTGGTTCTCAAGATTGGCCCAGAGCAATGTACTGATGAAAATGGCCAGCAAAATAAGTGCGCCACCCATAGTTGGAGTGCCCGCTTTGCTTAGATGACTCTGCGGGCCATCACTGCGGATCGCCTGTCCCATCTGCAAACTATTGAGAAGTCTAATCACGCGCGGGCCCAGCACCCAACAGATGACCAGCGCTGTGATCACAGAAAAAATGCCACGCAATGTGAGATATTTCACCACAGAGAAGGGACTGTAGAACTGACTTAAATAATCGGCTAGCCATAACAACATTAGTTTTTCTCCGCCATTAGCATGTCCACTACAAGATCCATTTTTGCACTGCGCGAACCCTTCACCAGAAGAGTGAGCTCGCGGCACTTAGCCTCTTCAACTAGAGGTCTTTTTAATAATTCAGCATCGGCAAAATGCTGGCCGTTAAACACCGCACTGGCAGCCGCACTTAGGCGGCCCACTGTGTAAAGCGCATCGATACCTGCCGCGAGGGCATAGGCGCCAATCTGCTCATGCAGCGCATCCGCATCGGCACCCAGCTCGGCCATATCGCCAAACACCATCACACGACGCCCCGGACTTGCAGCCAGTACGTCGATCGCCGCGCGCACGGAGGCTGGGCTGGCGTTGTAGGTGTCATCAATAATGTGTGCGCCGCTGGGCAGCGTTTTGACTTCGAGTCGGCGAGCGGGCGCGCGAACTGCTTCCAGCCCAGCAATAATCTGTTGCAACGTAGCACCTGCAGCAATTGCGCAGGCGCTGGCGGCGAGGGCATTGCTGACGGCATGGCGCCCGGGAATGGTCAAGCTAACAGAGCCCTGCCCCACAGGCGTGTGCAAGACAAAGTTGCAGCAGCCATTGGCTAACACATGCACTTCGCTGGCACTCACGTCGGCGTCGGCTGTTTCAGCAGAGAACGTCACACAGGGCTTATCACCAATCAGTGCTCGCCACTGCTCGAGCCAAAGCTGGTCGATATTGAGTACCGCGATACCCTCATCGCTGAGACCGGCATAGATTTCGCCCTTGGCTGCAGCAATGCCTTCAACACTGCCAAATCCTTCAAGATGGGCTTGCTGAACATTGTTTATTAGAGCGATGTGCGGTTTGGCGATTGAGCACAGATATTCAATTTCACCCGGCCCGCTGGCACCCATTTCAATCACAGCAAAATCTGTATTTCCTTCCATGGCAAGAAAGGTGAGAGGTACACCAACGTGGTTGTTGAAGTTGCCTTTGGTCGCGTGAACTGAGCCGCAACAGACAAAAATGGAGGCGACCATCTCTTTGACGGAGGTTTTGCCCGTGCTGCCAGTAATGGCAACCACGACGCCGCTGTATTGCTCACGCTGCAACAGGGCTAGCTGACCGAGGGCAACCGTGGTGTCGGGCACCACCCACTGCGGTAGTGGGAGGCTTTTATCCGCGGTGGATACCACCAGCCCGCAGGCTTTATCGGCGACCTGATAGAGGAAGTCATGAGCATCCAAGCGCTCGCCGATGAGGGCGACGAAGAGATCGCCGTACTCAGTTTTACGGCTGTCGATTGCGACGGTCGAAAACATGCAATCAGGATTTAACAGGGTGCCGCCGAAGCGAATCGCAGCGTCAGATAACCGCATTTCGCAAATCACAAAGCACCTCCCTGACGTTGGCGCAGGGCCAGTCGAGCTTCTACTTGATCGCTAAAGGGCAGGCGGTTGCTGCCAATAATTTGATAGTCTTCATGCCCTTTGCCGGCAATTAATACAACATCATCAGGTTGCGCCTGTTTGATGGCGATGCGAATTGCATCCCTGCGATCCGCCACCGCGAGAACATCGCGGGTGATGCCCAGAAGAATCTGATCAATAATTTGTTGTGGGGATTCACTGCGAGGATTGTCGCTGGTCACCACCACGCGGTCAGCGCGGTGCTCGGCAATAGAGCCCATCTCGGCGCGCTTGCCGGTATCGCGATCACCACCGCAGCCAAACACGACCCAAAGCTCGCCGCGACAGTGAATACGCAGGGCTTGCAAGGCTTTTTCCAGCGCATCGGGCGTGTGCGCATAGTCAACCACCACGGCCGGCTTAACGCTTGGGTCCACCAGCTCCATGCGCCCGTTGACCGCTTTCAATTGAGTCACTGCCTGTAAAATTCGGTTCAATTCAAAACCCTGCGAACCCGCCGCAGCGACAACAGCCAATAGATTTTCCAGATTAAATTTACCCAGCAGCGATGATTGTAAATGGCCTGATCCCCAAGGCGTGACGATATGAGCACTGATTCCTGAAGCACTTAAGTTGAGCGCCTCACAATGCACCTCTGCGCTATGGTTTTCGATACTGTAGCCAACGCTATGAACCAGCGAATCAAGGTTGGCCAGGATCAATCGCCCGACTCTATCGTCCACATTGATCACTGCATGTTTGAGCCCCGCCATGGCAAACAGGCGGGCCTTGGCTGCTGCGTACTCGGTTAGATCACCGTGATAGTCGAGATGATCGCGACTCAGATTGGTGAAAATGGCGGTATCTATCTGCAGCCCAGCGACACGGCGCTGCACCAGACTGTGGGAAGAAACCTCAATGGCTGCGCGTTTGGCACCACTGCTCGCCATATCTGCCAGTATGCGCTGCATAGAGATGGCGTCGGGGGTAGTGAGACCGGTGGCAGTTACCGCCGTGTCTTTGCCGGCGCGGGAATCAACAACGCCATAACCCAAAGTGCCGACAAACCCGGCGGGCTCGCCAAGCAGATCAAAGAGCTGCGATAAAAGCTGTGAACAGGTAGTTTTGCCGTTGGTGCCCGTAATAGCTGTGACCGCTATCTGCCGCGATGGGTGACCATAAAAAGCGCCGGCAATATCAGAAATATACTCAGATAAATTATTGACCGGTACTAGGGGCACCGCGTGCTTGTGAGAAAAGCTGGGAGCCTGGCTCTCCTCAACCAATACCGCCACAGCGCCGCGAGCAATGGCCTGTTCAATAAAGTGACTGCCATCGGTCGTGTGTCCTTTAACCGCAACAAACAGGTCGCCAGGCTGCACCAGACGACTATCGATAGCGATACCACCAACAGCAATCACGGGGCATTCCGTAGCATTGGCAGAGCCCACCCTGATATCGGCGAGTAAGTCAGAAAGTAGTACCGCTGGGCGCTGAGAGAGACTGGTCATCATAAGCCTCCCCGCTTGGCCACTAAGGGTCGTGCGAATCCAATATCGCGCTCACGGTCGAGCTGGTCAGGGGGCACTTGCAACAGACGCAGCGCACTGCCAGTCACTTCAGAAAACACCGGTGCCGCCACCAAGCCGCCGAAATAATCACCGATACCCGGCTCATCAATAACCACGATGGTCACAATGCGCGGTTGGTCAACGGGTGACAGTCCCGCAAAAATAGACATATANCGATGTTGATCGTAGCCGCCTGTGGCTGCCACTTTGTGCAATGTGCCGGTCTTGCCGCCGACAGAGTAGCCATCAATCATGGCGCGCTTACCGGTGCCTTGATCGCTGGCCGCAGTTTCCAACATTGTACGAATCAAACCGGTTAGTTTGGGGTCGATCACAGCAACGCTCTCNGGCGCGNCGTCGAGCGCAACCATGCTCACTTCCTTGCGAAAACCGTCATTGGCCAATATCGAGTAAGCCCTTGCGAGTTGAAGTGCGGAGGCACTAATACCGTAGCCGAACGAGAAAGTCGCCTGAGTGACAGGATCCCACTTGCGATAACNGGGCAAGCTGCCAGANGTTTCGCCGGGGAAGCCGCTGCCAATGCTCTCACCAAAACCCATGCGCTCAAACAGCTCGCGGGTGGTGTCCGGATTGAGCTGCAGTGCAAGCTTTGTGGTGCCGACTTGGCTGGACTTAGTCAAAATACCCGCAAGATCGAGNCNGCCATAATCGTGCGGGTCAACAAAGGTTTTATAGGACACTTTAATGCGGCCAGGACTGGTGTTAATCACCGATTCCGGCTTAAATTTTCCGCTCTCCAAGGCTGCCAGCAGGGTAAACGGTTTCACCGTTGAGCCCGGCTCCATCATGTCAGTAACAGCGCGATTGCGGATAGCGTCGAGCTTTACATTGGTGCGGTCATTAGGTTAAACGAGGGCTGGTTAGCCATCGCCAACACTTCGCCAGTCTGCACATCTAACACGATCACCGAGCCAGATTTTGCGCGGTGTTTTTTCACCGCCGCTTTCAACGAGCGATAGGCCGCATACTGCACACGCAAGTCAATACTCAGACGCACGGCATTGCCGGGGCTTGCAGGCTTTACTAGAGAAATATCTTTAATCACTCGACCGGTGAGATCTTTTACCACTTTTTTCGCGCCAGACTCGCCTGTCAGCACTGCATTGTAGGCGAGCTCCATACCCTCTTGGCCATCGTCGTTAATGTCGGTAAAGCCCACCAACTGCGCGGTAACTTCGCCTGCGGGGTAAAAACGCTTGTACTCTTGACGCCCAAACACGCCAGGAATACGCAGATCAAGAATTCGCTCTGCTTGCGCAGAGGGCAACTGGCGTTCGAGGTACATAAAGGATTTATTGCGGTAGCGTTTAAAGCGGCCTTCCAACTGAGCAACAGAAATATTCATCGCCTTGGCCAAGCGCGCGATATGCTCTGGCGTGGCTAACTCCTGCACCCGCTGGGGGTTGGCGATCAGGGTGGTTACGGGCGTGCTGACAGCGAGTGGCTCGCCATTTCGGTCGGTAATCAAGCCGCGGTGGGCTGGAATGGTTTCAGTGCGAATAGACCGCGCATCACCTTGAGTCTGCAGAAAATCAGCACCGTACTCTTCACTGGGCATAATTTGCAATTGAGCAATTTTCGCCAAAACCGCCAAAGGCAGCAGAGCCAAGATCAGCATTACAAAATAGTAACGCCAGCGCGGTATCATTCTTTTTACCGAGTTCTTGGCCACGTTATTGCTTCACCATAATGATGTCTTCGGGCTGTGGGCTGTGCATTTTCAGCTTGTCAGCAGCCATACTTTCTATCCGCTGCAATGACCCCCAAGCACTCTCTTCCAACAAGTACTTGCCATAGGCCACCTGCAACTGATTTTTCTCCCGCTCAAGAGCGGTCAACTGGTCATACTTTTGCCGGCAAAGATGGCTGACAAAGGCAACAGCCAATGCGCTGATCAGGACCAACATCCAAAGCACTGCAATCTGCCATGAGGACGACTGTCGCTGCATGGCACTCACGCAACACGCTCAGCGATTCGCATTACGGCACTGCGCGAGCGAACGTTATCGTCAACTTCCGAGTCATTCGGCATGACCGCCTTGCCAATCTTTTTTAACCTTACGCCGCGCTCAACATCGCGCACCGGCAAATTTCGTGGCAACTGTATGCCGCGCTCTTGATCGCGGATAAAGCGCTTAACCTGACGATCTTCCAAGGAGTGAAAACTAATCACTACCAAGCGACCGCCGACCTGCAATAAATCAATCACCTGCTTGAGCAGTGCATTTAAGTCGTCCAACTCGCGATTGATGAAAATGCGAATCGCCTGAAATGCCTTGGTCGCAGGATGTCTGCCGCGCTCCCACGCTGGGTGCGCCTCAGATAAAATTTTGGCCAACTGAACCGTNCGTGTAATTGGCGCTACAGCGCGCTCACGAACCACGGCAGAAGCCATACGCTTAGCGAAACGCTCCTCNCCGTACTCCTTAATCACCTGTGCAATATCTGCTTCAGGGGCAGAGGCGATCCACGCAGCAGCCGATAATCCAGAGCTTGTATCCATTCGCATATCCAGCGGTCCATCACGCATAAAACTAAAGCCGCGCTCAGCCTGATCGAGCTGCGGCGAAGAAACCCCTAGGTCAACCAGCACACCTGTGATCGCTCGACCTTCCACCCATTCGCCCATATCCGCAAAGGAGCCATGGACAATGGTCAGGCGAGAATCATCAGCGAAACGCTGGCGGCCTGCCTCGATAGCCTGAGGGTCTTTATCAATCGCCAGCACACGACCTTTGCTCGACAACCGCGACAGCAATTCCGCCGTGTGCCCGCCGCGACCAAAAGTGCCATCGACGTAAAAACCATCGGGGTCGGTCACAAGGGCATCGATAGCCTCATGCAACAACACCGTTGTATGTTCCGATTTGACAATGTCATTCATGACTAGACCCCTACCAAGAGAGATTTTTCAGTGCATCTGACATGTTTTCTCGATCGAGAAGCATACCCCTGTAATTTTCCTGAGACTTCTGGCGCTCAGCATTCCAGTTATCTTCCGACCAAATCTCTAAGCGTCGCGTGCGACCCACCAGCACCAACTTCTTCTCGAGCTGGGCGTAGTCGCGCAATTCGGGCGGAATAAGAATTCGGCCACTGCCATCAACCTGCAAATCTTTCGCTTGACCCACGACAAATCGACTGAGCATTTCAGCGAGATCATCGAGCGCTGGCAGGGCGGCAACTTTTTCTTCGAATTTCTTCCATTCAGGAAGCGGAGAGAGCGTGAGACAGGTAGACTTCATATCAATTGTGATAACGAGGTCTCCGGAACAGATTTCATCGAGCACGGTGCGGTAGCGGGTCGGAATTGCCATCCGGCCCTTGGCGTCCATATTAATTGGATCACTACCTTTAAACACTTTTAGCCCTTTTATTGTTTGTGGCGGTCATAATTTGCCACTTTTTACCACTTATACCCATATCGCTACACTATTCACAGCGGAGGGTAAAGTCAAGGGCCGGCACAGCCTGAAAAAGTGAATAAAATCAGTAAGTTCGGGCTACCAAGGGTGTTGCAAACGGGGATGCAAAAAGGGTGAGAAATATTACTAATATAAAACATGCGGGTAACGCCAGAAGTTAATGTAACTTCTAGCTTTGCCCTGTTTTAAGAATAATTTTTAATTGATTTGTGCTTCTTTATATCAAAAAAGAATACCGACTCCGATTGGATTTCGGCAGGAATTTAGTGAGTTGACCGATAAGCCGGGTTCTGTCGTGGACAGTCATTCATCTGGGACAAACGTCACCGTTTGCCTCAAGCAACCTACCCGTTTCCAGCGCGGGTCGCGCCAAAGGAAACCTATTTGGTCTTGCTCCGAGTGGGGTTTACCATGCCACTGCTGTTACCAGCAGCGCGGTGCGCTCTTACCGCACCCTTTCACCCTTACCTGTGTTCGCGAACGAACCATCGGCGGTCTGCTCTCTGTTGCACTGGCCGTAGGCTTNCGCCTCCCAGGCGTTACCTGGCACTCTACCCTGTGGAGCCCGGACTTTCCTCTATGNAGCACCCCTTTAAACGCAAGCGAATAACGGAGAAATCAGCACAGCGACTGCCTGGTCAACTCGGGCGCGATAATAACACAGGTCTGTGCTAGCAATGGGTTTGTTTTCCGCGACCGCACAGCGGCGCGATCGCGGGGAAACAGGTTTACAGGAGTGACGAACTCAGTCGGTAATCTCAGCCGGCTATCTCAGTCGGCTATCTCAGTCGGCTATCTCAGTCGGCTATCTCAGTCGGCAAGTCTAGTCGACAAACTTCCGGGCATTTCTGAAGATACGCATCCACGCACCGTCTTCGCCCCACTCATCGGGATGCCATGAGTTTGTCACCGTGCGGTAGACACGCTCTGGGTGCGGCATCATTAATGTTGCGCGGCCATCGCTGCTCGATACGCCGGTAATGCCGTCTGGGGAGCCATTCGGGTTAGCCGGATAGCGATCGGCAATCGCGCCATTGTTATTGATAAAACGCATAGCAATTTGACCGCTATCGAGAAGACGCGACAAGGCCTTTGCCGATGAGAACTCCGCGCGCCCCTCGCCGTGAGAGACCACGATTGGCATTTGTGAACCGGCCATACCCTGTAAGAAAATCGATGGCGACGCTTCAACCTGCACCATAGAGAATCGCGCCTCGAACTGTTCAGACAAATTGCGCACAAACCGCGGCCACAGCTCTGCGCCTGGAATCAATGTTTTCAGATTGCTGAGCATTTGGCAGCCGTTACAGACACCGAGGCTAAAGCTGTCAGGACGGTGGAAGAAACGCTGGAACTGATCGCGAACCTGCTCATTAAACAGCACGGTTTTTGCCCAACCTTCCCCCGCGCCCAACACATCGCCGTAAGAAAATCCGCCACAGGCGACCACACCTGCAAAGTCGCTCAACACTTGACGACCCGCCAGCAAGTCACTCATGTGAACGTCTACTGCATTGAAGCCAGCGCGACTAAATGCCGCCGCCATTTCCACATGACTGTTCACGCCCTGCTCGCGTAAAATCGCCACCGCCGGCTTAACGCCTTTGTTAATGTAGGGCGCCGCAATATCCTCTGCCGGGTCATAGGTCAGACTCGCCGAAAGTCCGGGGTCACTAGACTTGATATCGCTAAACTCCTCCCACGCGCACTCTGTGTTATCGCGCAGGGCGGCCATTCGGTAGGAGGTTTCACTCCAGGTGCGCTGTAAATCAACTCTCGGGCGAGAGAAGAAACGTCGCGCATTTTGAGTAATCTCAATCTGCTGCAGATCATTTAAGCCGCCNATCTGATGAACGCTGACGCCGCAGTCAGTAAAGCGCTCAACAACCGCAGCAAGGCGGGCCGCAGTCACTTGAATAACCGCACCAAGCTCTTCGTTGAACAGCGCCGCAATTGAGTCACCGCCCAATCCAGCAACATCAACGCTGATACCGACATGCCCGGCAAAGGACATCTCNACCAACGTGGNTAACAGGCCNCCGTCTGAACGATCGTGATAAGCGAGAATATCGCCCTGTTCCAGAGACGCTTGCATGGCGTCAAAGAAGCCTTTGATCAGCGCAGGACTATCTAAATCGGGCGCTGTATCGCCCATTTCACAGTTGACCTGCGCGAGAATCGAGCCGCCCATACGCTGCGCGCCAGCGGCGAGATCGAGGAATAGCAACGCAGTATCGCCGCGGTCGGTGCGCAATTGCGGCGTCACTGTTTTGCGCACATCCAAAACTGGCGAAAAAGCAGTAATAATCAGCGACATCGGCGAGGTTACCGCCTTCTCTTCGCCCTGCTGCTGCCACGCCGTGCGCATCGACATCGAATCTTTGCCCACGGGAATGGTGATACCCAGCGCGGGACACAGCTCCATGCCCACCGCCTGCACGGTGCGATAGAGTTTTTCGTCTTCGCCGGGATGACCTGCAGCACTCATCCAGTTGGCGGAAAGCTTAATATCTTTAATATCGCCAATACGCGCTGCGGCAATATTCGTTATCGCCTCACCAATCGCCATACGACCCGATGCAGGCGCATTAATCAGCGCCAGCGGCGTGCGTTCGCCCATGGCCATAGCTTCGCCGGCATTGCTGTCGTAGGTCACTGTCGTGACAGCACAGTCAGCGACCGGAACCTGCCACGGGCCGACCATCTGATCGCGAACCACCATGCCACCGACACTGCGATCGCCAATAGTGATTAAGAATTTCTTGCTGGCCACCGTGGGGTGTCGCAGCACTTGAAACACCGCGTCATCAATATTTAATTTCGCAGTGAGAAAAGGCTTTGTTTCTGCCTCCTGCTTTTCCGCCACGCGGTGCATTTTCGGCGGCTTGCCAAACAGCACTGACATCGGCAGATCAACGGGATCGTTATTAAACACCGTGTCGCTCACGGTGATACGCTTGTCTTCAATGGCCTCACCCACCACCGCAACTGGGCAGCGCTCGCGGTGACAAATATCTAAAAAGCGCGGGAGGTCGCGAGGCAATACTGCCAAAACATAGCGCTCTTGCGCTTCGTTGCACCATATTTCAATAGGCGCCATACCCGGCTCATCATTGGGCACTTTGCGCAACTGAAAGTGGCCGCCAGTACCGCCATCTTTCACCAATTCAGGCAGCGCATTAGAGAGGCCACCTGCGCCAACATCGTGAATAAAGGCAATCGGGTTGTTGTCACCCTGCTGCCAACACTGGTCAATCACTTCCTGACAGCGACGCTCAATTTCTGGGTTTTGACGCTGCACCGAGGCAAAATCAAGGTCTGCAGAGCTGGAACCTGTGGTCATTGACGACGCCGCACCACCCCCCAGACCAATCAACATTGCTGGCCCACCGAGCACAACCAATTGCGCGCCCGGCTCAAATGCTGGCTTGTCGACGTGATTTTCACGAATATTGCCATAGCCACCAGCAATCATAATCGGCTTGTGATAACCGCGGCGCTGACCATCAAAATTCACTTCAAAGGTACGCAGGTAGCCACAGATATTCGGGCGACCAAATTCATTGTTAAACGCAGCACCGCCAATCGGCCCTTCCAACATAATATCGAGGGCTGAAACAATGCGATCAGGCTTGCCGTAACCGTCTTCCCACGACTGTCCATAGTTGGGAATATTCAAGTTAGACACACTAAAACCCACCAATCCGACCTTTGGCTTAGATCCTCTGCCGACAGCGCCCTCGTCGCGAATCTCTCCGCCAGAGCCTGTGCCTGCGCCCGAATAGGGGGAAATTGCCGTAGGGTGATTGTGGGTTTCAACCTTCATTAACAGGTGCACAGGCTCTTGATGGTAGCCATAGAGTTTGGTTACCGGATCGGGGAAAAAGCGCCCGCCCTCACTGCCAACCACCACCGCCGCGTTATCGGAGTAGGCTGACAGCACATTCTCGCCATTGACCTTGTAGGTGTTGCGAATCATGCCAAAGAGCGAGTGCTCTTGAGGTTCACCATCAAGGGTCCAACTCGCGTTAAATATTTTGTGGCGACAGTGTTCAGAGTTCGCTTGCGCGAACATCATCAGTTCAACATCGGTTGGATTGCGCTTCAGAGTGTTAAAACTATCTACCAGATAGTCGATCTCATCGTCGGCCAAGGCCAAGCCCAACTCTTTGTTCGCGGTTTTCAGCGCATCCGTGCCACCCGTCAAAGTGTCTACAGTGCGCAGAGGTGCAGGCTGTTGGTGGCTAAATAAAATATCCGCCTGTTGCAGATCATCCAAAACGGTCTCGACCATTCTATCGTGCAACTCCGCAGCCAAGGCGCGCAGCTGATCGTCAGACAAAATATCGTCGGCATAAATATAGTAGGCAGTGCCGCGCTCGACTCTAACAACGCTNGACAAGCCGCAGTTATGGGCGATATCTGTCGCCTTGCTCGACCAGGGCGAGATGGTTCCGGGTCGCGGCACAACTAAGACAAGCTGGCCCTTAGTTGCGGTTTTTTCCTCTCGGGGGCCGTAAGTTAACAGCGCTTTCAGCGTCTCTTCGGCATCGGCACTAAGCGGTGCACTAATATCGGCAAAGTGAACATACTCGGCATACACAGAGACCACCGAGGGCACCATTTTTTGCAATGTCGAAAGTAATTTCTTGCGCCGAAAAGCCGAGAGAGAAGGTGCGCCGCTAAGGATAATCATAGAGAGAGTGCTCGCAAAAACATCTGTTTAGAAAGCGCNATATTCTAACGGAAAAATCGGCGTACAGGCAGGCTCAATTTACATAACAATGGACAATTCTCTCGCATACGAAAATAATGGTGCTCATCACGGCAACCAGCAGGGAAAGTTATGGCGGGATTATCCCCAAGAGCAAGGCAAATTCGCGCCCAATTGCTGCTTATTGCCCTGCTGCTGTTCTTTCTCTTTAATTTTGTCGGCGCTGCCCGTATCAGCGATCTCAAGCAAGTTCAAACCAGCGGCGTGCTNCACGTCCTNACCATCGATGGCCCCACTACTTATTTTGAAGATGGTCGCGGCAAAAACGGCTTTGAATATCTTCTAGCTAAAGCCTTTGCCGACAGCCTCGGCGTCGAACTGGTTATGCGCTCCAAACCCACTTTGAAAGCCATGTTGCTCTCTATCGGCGGCCCGGAAGGCAGTTTCGCTGCCGCTAACATTACCAATACCGAAGCTCGTCGCCGCAATCTGCGATTTTCTGACGCCTACCTCGACGTCACGCAACACCTTATTTATCGGCGCGGCAGTGCCCGCCCACGCACCCTTGCGGACGTCGACGGTGTGCTCGTGGTGATCAAAGGCTCCTCCCATAGCGAGCAGCTCCACTACTGGACGGAAAACTACCCGGAATTAGAGTGGCGGGAAGACGATGACGCGGAAATGAGCGAACTACTGCGCATGGTGCAAGATAAAGAAATCAAATACACGGTCGTTGACTCACTGGCCTACCTAGTGAGCCGNCACATTTACCCCCGCGTGCGGCGTGCCTTTGATATTTCTGAGTCGCAATCTATCGCCTGGGCTTTTCCAAAGCACGGCGACGGAACTCTGTTGCGCGCNGCCAACGAATTTCTCCGCGANTTTGCCGCCAGCGGCAAACTCGATGCATTAAAAGAAGCGCTNTCTNCGCAGAGCGCAAATTTCTCAGCGGCCGACTCACAGCGGCTGGGTAAACTCGTCACNACCCGTTTGCCGGACTTCGAAACACTGTTTAAAGAGGTGGCGGAAAAGTTCAACTGGGACTGGCATATGCTCGCTGCCGTCGCCTACCAAGAGTCCCATTGGGACCCAAAAGCACGCTCGCCAACCGGTGTACGCGGACTGATGATGCTAACGCGCAATACTGCGCGGGAAATGAACGTGAGCAACCGACTCGACCCAGAGCAGAGCCTCATTGGCGGCGCAACCTATTTGGAAAAGCTAAAAGAGCGCTTGCCTGAGCGTATCGCAGAACCCGATCGNACATGGATGGCACTGGCAGCCTACAACGTCGGGCTGGGGCACTTGGAAGACGCTCGCGTGCTAACTCAGCGCCATGGAAAAGATCCCGATCAGTGGATCGATGTGCGCGCCCATCTGCCACTGCTCAGCAAAAAACAATATTATTCAACGGTTAAGTACGGCTACGCCAAAGGCAACGAACCGGTCATATATGTGGATAATATTCAATACTATACCCACTACCTTCAGCTGCATTCCCTNTCACAGCAGAATGGCAACAACCCAACCTCTGAACCCACCTTGAAAGAGGAATGGAAAACGAAAGGGCCCGTATCGCTCTAGTTTTTGCCGCGCTTATGACGGAAAAACTGACTGATCAAGTCACCGCACTCTGCCGCCAACACCCCACCCTGCCACTGCATTAAATGGTTNTAGTGGGCGTTCTCCATCAACTGTAACTGACTTTGCAAAGCNCCCGCCCGCGGCTCAGCGGCNCCAAACACAACTCGTCGAATTCNGCCATGGACCATCGCACCGACACACATGGTGCAGGGCTCAATCGTGACATAAAGATCGCAACCACTCAGACGGTAGTTTTGCAGCGCACTGCCGGCACTGCGCAGCGCAATAATTTCGGCATGCCCCGTTGGGTCACAGTTCATAATCGGCTGATTAAACCCTTCACCAATCACCTCGCCGTCTTTGACCACCACAGCACCCACTGGCACTTCACCCAAAGCGCCGGCGCGTTCGGCAAGCGCCAGTGCTCGGCGCATAAACTTCTCATCTTCAATCAATGGAACACCTTCCAAAATGGGCGAATAGATAGAGATCCGCTCTACCTACTCAAAACATTTATGTATGCGATGGCACTACACAAACATATGTTTAACGGTTACCAAAAAATAATAACAGAAAATAATCACACTGCTTAAAGCATGACATACCAAACCGTCACCACGGCAATCGCGTCAGCCTGAGAAAATCAATTATCCCAACTCTATTTAACAGCGCGCCAATCACCTCACTGCGGCAACGATGTTATACCCATATTGAACAGCGTGAATGCGTGGATATCGGACACCTGATCAATTAACTTTGAAATCGGTGTTCCAGCGCCATGACCGGCATTGGTTTCGATTCGAATCAGCAGAGGATTTCCCGGGGCAGATTTATTTTGCAGCTCTGCCGCAAACTTAAAGCTGTGGGCCGGAACCACGCGATCATCGTGATCGCCAGTGGTAATCATTGTCGCTGGGTACTTCACACCGGCCTTCACGTTATGCACGGGTGAATATTCTCTCAAGTAGTTGAACATCTCCTCGGATTGCTCAGCAGTGCCATAGTCATAGGCCCAGCCAGCGCCCGCAGTAAATGTGTGATAGCGCAGCATATCTAAGACGCCGACGCCNGGAAGCGCAACTTTCATCAAATCTGGACGCTGTGTCATCACCGCGCCCACCAACAATCCACCATTAGAGCGACCACTCACCGCCAATTTCTCACTCGACGTATAGTGGTTGGCAATCAGGTATTCTCCAGCAGCAATAAAATCATCAAACACATTTTGTTTTTTCAGTTGAGTGCCGGCGTCGTGCCACGCTTTGCCGTACTCACCACCGCCGCGCAGATTGGGTACAGCATAGACACCNCCCATTTCCATCCACACAAGATTGGATACACTAAAACTNGGCGTCAAACTAATATTAAAACCACCGTAGCCATACAACAGGGTTGGATTGTTGCCGTTCAGCACCAAGCCTTTTTTATGGGTGATAATCATCGGCACCTGAGTGCCATCTTTAGAGGCGTAAAAAACCTGCGTGGACTGGTAATCATCCGCATTAAATGCAACCGCGGGCTGATAATAAACTGACGATTCGCCACTTTGCGGATTGAACTTGTAGGTCGTTCCGGGCGTGCTGTAGTTGGTAAAACTGTAGTAGAGATCGGTGTCGGTACTTTTACCGTCGAAGCCATTCGCACTGCCCACGCCGGGCAATTCGATATCGCGCAGGTGTTTACCGGCATAATCGAACTGCTGAACACGGGAAACTGCATCAACCATATAAGTGGCAAACAAGAACCCAGCTCCTCTGCTCACACTCAGGACATTTTCGGCGTGTGGAATAATATCTATCCAGCGGTCTTGCGACGGCGTGTTCATATCCACCGCGATTAAGCGTTGATTGGGCGCGTTAAAATTAGT
>JGI26082J51739_10001171_pt1 | contig 16564 bp, 20 predicted proteins | sample SaaInl5LU_22_DNA_FD_51739 | JGI IMG/M metagenome (IMG submission 51739)
CTTGGAGTTCCTGAGCTTCAAAAAAGTAAAGCTTGAATCTAGTACTGCACTTGTGTGATTAGTTCTACAGTTTTACTCCCTTTTTTAATAATCCAATTTAGCGTTGCTTTTAGCCCTGGTTTGATTATTGCTTTAGTTGTAAATCAATCTGTCCAGAATTCACGACGTAAGGGTATTGAGGTTGGTATAGGAGCTGCTGTTGGAGCAATAGGAATAACCTTAGTTTCTGCAATAGTTGTAAGTCTTTTAGTTAACACTGTACCTGTCATGATTAATATCATTTACTTTATTGGCTCTATCTATATTATTTTTAAGGGCTGCCAAACAATTACATCAAATGCAGGTACCCAAAAAAAACTAGCTGATAATTCTGCTTTTCTATCAGGTTTTCAAGTTAATCTCTTGAATCCTAAAATGTGGGTTTTTTATCTCACTGTGTTGCCAATTTATATGTCAGACGAAACAAGTTATTTCGTGAGCTTAATTTATCTTGGTCTTATCACTTTAGCTATAAATTTTATTGCAGATATTACCTATGCATTTACTAGTGATTACTTCTTCAAGAATTCATCTGACAAGACAAAAATTTTAATAAATAAAGTAAGTGGTATCTCACTTCTACTAATAGGTATTTACTTATTCGTCAGTAAGTTTATCTGATTCTTCTTTATCTTCTTTAAATAATTCAGAGATAGCCCCAATACTTCCCAATGTCGCTGATAATTCAGCTGGTAAGAATATCTTGGTTGCATTTCCATCGGCAATTTTTTCTAATGATTCAAGATACTTAATAGCGATCAAATCATTTGATGGATTTCCTTTATGAATTGCATTAAAGACTTGTTCAATAGCCTCTGCTTCACCTTGTGCGACTGCAATTTTTTCATATTTTTGTGCATCCGCAACAGCTTTAAGAGCTTCTGCTTCACCTTGTGCAGATAATATTTGTGACTGTCTTTCTCCCTCAGCGGTCAAAATTGCAGCTTTTTTCTCACCCTCAGCTTGAGTAACTGCTGCTCTTCTGTCTCTTTCAGCTTTCATGACCTTGTTCATTGCATCTTGAACATCTTGTGGTGGATCTACTCTTTGAATCTCAACTCTTACAACTCGAGTACCCCACTTGTCAGTAGCTTCATCAAGAATAAGTTTTAATTGAGTATTAATATTTTCTCTAGAAGTCAGTGCTGCGTCTAGTTCCAAATCACCTACAACATTTCTTAAGTTAGTTTGAGCTAGTTTTGTTGCAGCGGTAATGAAGTCTCCTACGTTATAAACTAATTTCTTTGGATCTGTTGGTTCGTAATATATGACAGCATCAACTGTGATGTTTACGTTATCTTTTGTAATAACTTCTTGTGGAGGTACGTCAATAACTTGCTCTCTCATGTCAACTATGATGAGACGTTCAACCCAAGGTATAACAATATTTAAACCTGGACTCGCTTCTCTGTTATATTTTCCGAATCTCTCTATTAGACCTCTCTCGAAGGGTCTTAGTATTCTGAAAAGTCTAAAAATAACTATACCGACGATAATTACTTGTACGATTGTTGTGATAATATCTACTATTTGTTCCATGATTTAATTATACAGAGGAGAGGTTTATAGTTTTTTAATCAGTAGTGTCTTCAGCTTCAATTTTCTCTTGTTCGTACCTATTAAGTGCAAGAACAAACATTACAAAGAGTATTGTAGAACCAGCGAGAAATGTTAAGGGAAGAATTCTAATTTCGAAAGCATTTAGTCCCTCAATTTCTGCAGGTTTTGGACCTCGGGGTGCGTAAAGAACAAAGAGTATTGAATTTATAATACACCAACCGAAGGTTCCTGCTCCAACTACTAAAAATCCTAATCTTTTACCAAGGTTGGTTGCATTGATTAAAAATGTTGATCCAAAAAATGTTACAAGAGAACCTATAAACATAATTATTCCAGTGATTGTTAGATTTGCTGAAAGCAACGATCTCATTATGTCACGCATCAGGCTCCATTCCTCTTAAATAGTCTATCACTAATGTAATGTCAGACTCTGGTAATACAGCTCCGAATCCTGGCATCTTACCTCCGCCAACACCATTGACTCCATATCCTTTACCATTGACGGACCCGTTGATAATAAAATCAATAAGGTCACCTCTAGATTTAAACTGTATATTTGCTCTACCACCTCTAAGTGCTGGCCCTAATCCGCCAGATCCAATTTTCTTTGTATACGCAACACCAGCTGAGTAGCCTGCAGTATGGCATCGTGCACAGTAAGCATTGAACAGACCTACAGCTCGTTTGGCATCATCTATATTCCCACCAAATGTTGATTCGGCAATATCTTCAAATGAAACTTCCCATAGCCTTTGCTCTAATGCTGTTTCTAGAAATTTAAGTCCATCTAATCCTTCATTTAAGAATTTTTCTTGACCCTCTACCAATATGCCAGTGTTTATTAATTGTGAGTTGAGCTGCGATAAATAACCTCTAGCGACAGAAGCGTCTTTTCTAGATGGTGTCGATTCTTCTTCTTCTGGGTTCAGGTTTAAAATAGATAAACCTACAATGTCTGCAATTGTTGCACTATATTCTGAAATCTCAACTTCTACCGAGTCATAGAGACCATCCTCATCCGAATCAATCCCGCTATCTTTTTCAAGTAATGCTGAAATTTTATCAACAGCTTCTTGTAAGACAGGTAGTTTTGCTGGCCCAGCTTTTATTTCTTCAATTAAAAGTTTCTGGTTAATAATTTCGTTTTCTACTTGAAGTGCTGAGTTCTCAAGTCTGAGTAAAGAAGAGTTGATACTTGATTCAATAGTTCCTAATTCAAAGGACTGCTCTACCTGAAATGAGTGTAGGTAGTCAATCAAATCTTCAAGTTGTCCATCATTCATTGGACCTCCACCTTCAAGACCCCAAGCAGGCATAGGTGAGTTGGCTCTTCCATAAATAAGCCAGTATTTAACTTCCGAATCATCATATCTATAGAAAACATTATTAATTGCAGGTGCTGCCCACGTTACCTTAACTCCACTACGTTTTTCTACGTAGGAAGCAGCTCCACCGCCACCATCTACACCATGACAATTGCCGCAGCCAAATTCTTCGTATAAATGATGTCCTCTTTCTACGGAGACATCTTCAAACTCTTCAACGAAACTCTCTTGTCGTGAGTCTTCACCAAGATAATAAAGTGGAATCATAATAGTTAAAAGGGAAGCAATAAGTACAGCCCATGACAATGACTTATCAAGGTGTTTGGTTTCCAATTCATCATCAGATTTATATTTTGTAAGGTTTGCAGGTAGCTCTTCATTCTTTCCAGAACCTCTAAACCCAACAGCAGCAAAGTATGCCAAAGCACCAACAATAGCTAATGAAAGAAGGGTTATGAAAATAGAACTATTCATTAAGACTCTTCAGTTGGAGCTAAAGCGATACATGATAAACCTTGAGGATATTTTACAGAAAGTCCTGGAGCTCTAGGGGACTCAATAATTGTACCTGTNTCAATAATAAGCTTTCCTGCTGATGACACATTTACTGCGAATCTATCTAAATTTCTGGGTGCTGGTCCTGCGTAATACTCTCCAACCATATTGTATTTTGAACCATGACATGGACATTCGAAACCTTGAGATGAGTTACACCATGGAACCCTACAACCAAGATGGACACACCTTTGATAAACGGCGACTAATCCATCAGCAATTGTTGATCCGTCAGTAAATTGTGAATCTCCTGCGGTACTNTCGCTGAATGGTAAAACATATGCTCGTGCCTCTGGAATGAAAGCAGGTATAACAGAACCATCTGCTTGTATAATTTGATTTTTCAGATCTTCAATTTTCCCAGCATCAACCTTGGAACCGAAACCACCTGATACTTTTGGCCACAGAAACCCAAGCCATGCCAGCGCTTGGATTCCCATGAAAGCTCCAAACGTGCCTCCAAGTGCTTTTCCTAAAAATTGTTTTCTTGTGATGTATCTCTCTTCTTCAGAGATTTCTTCGTAAACTACTTTTTCTTCAATTTTGATTGAGCCGTCAGTCTCTTCTACAACTTCTTCAGTTTCATCTGCTGTAACTTCTTCGACATTTACTTCTTCAACTGATTTTGGTTTTGAGGGTGCAAAAAAACTTGTCTTTTCTTTACTCTTTTCGGCTTTTACAGCTCGTTTGTCTAAGTTTTTCTTCCAATCAATGTTTCCNGGTCCTCTACCGCTAACAATTGCGACAATTCCTACAACACCTAATAAACCTATTGCCCCAATGGCAATAAAAGATAGCTCAACTATGCTCATTCGAAATATATCCAATCTAATAAGTCATCAAACCATATGCCGTCAATCCATGGATACGTCCAGTTCCAACCAGGTCCTCTAAACAACACTCCGATTATCGTAAGTGTTCCAGCTCCAGCTAGGAAAAATGTATACATCATGATTGCGTATTTTCTCTTTGACGGATTGTTCTCCTTGTTTCTATCAATATATGGAATAGCTGCAAAACCAATTAAGCCAATAACAAGTGGAATCATAACTCCAGCAATCTGCGGATCCCAATAAGATAATGCCTCCTGTAAACCAAGAAAGTACCAAGGAGCTTTTGCTGGGTTAGGGGTAATATTTGGATTTGCCTCTTCTAGAAGTGGTGCCTGCAGTATTGCACTTAATAAAATTAAAAATGCCATCATTGCCATTAATGAAATAAACTCTGGAAGCATGAGGTGTGGCCAAGTGTTAACTTTATCAACTGGCTCAGATGCCGCTTTCTGAATTGGTTTTGCCTTAACGACAGTTAATAGTCTTTGTGTTACTTTAACTTCTGGAGCAAAATCTACTTCTTCTGGCGTATCTGCTTTTGGAGGAGCAGGTGTTGCTGCTTTTACAGGAGCAGGTGCTTCAGCTTTTGCAGGTGTTGCTTCAACTTTAGGAGTTTCTACAGGAGCAGGTGCTTCAGCTTCAACTGGTGTAGGTAAGTCTACTTCAATAACTTCTGGTTCCTCGTCGACAACAGTCGGGGTAGCTTCACCTTTCATTTCAGCAAGAGCTTGCTCAACAGTTATCCCCAAAGCCTTAGCTCTAGCTTCTGCGGATCTTAAAAGTAAGTGTTCTGGGATATCAACCATGTTTTATAATTCTCTAGAGCGGTCCAGAGATACCTCCATCTTTTCTAACTCTCCAAAAGTGAATTGCCATAAAGATAACAATGATGAATGGGAAGAATAGAACGTGCAATACATAGAATCTGAGCAATGTAGCTGTTGTTGCTTCTAAGCCAGCAAATAACCCAAACTTAATTTGGGCGCCAAACACCGGCGTGTAACTTGCCATGTTGCCACCGACAGTAACAGCCCAAATAGCCAGCTGATCCCAAGGAAGAAGGTAGCCAGTAAAAGACAGAAATAATGTTAAAAATAACAAAATAACGCCTATGACCCAGTTAAATTCTCTAGGTGCTTTATATGCTCCATGATAAAAAACTCGTGACATATGAAGAAAAACTACAAGAACCATAAGGTGTGCTCCCCACCTATGCATATTCCTCACTAAGGAACCAAATGCTACGCTCGTCTGTAGGGCCTGAATATCTGCATAGGCCATCTCTGTTGGTCGAAAGTAAAACATCAACCAAATACCTGTAATAGTCAGAACTATAAATAGGAAGAAACTCATTCCTCCTAGGCAAAGTGTGTATGACAAACGCACACCATGTCGTTTCACTTTTACAGGGTGTAAGTGATAGAGAACGTTGTTCATCACTACATATGATCTGTTTCTCGGGCTATCAGAATAACCTTTTCTAAAAGGTGAGCCTGGACGAAAAATACTTGTCGCAAACTTGCTTGCTCTAGCTGCATCTCCGGAACCGGCGGATACTTTTTTGAATCTCTCTTTAAGGGTTAATTTTGCCATTATATTATTTTATAACCTTCCATATATATACCCGTGTCTGTCAGTTCTTTCCCCTGAGTCTTCATCCCAAGGTGCTGTNTACACACCATTCTCAACAGCTGCATCAGCTAAAGATCCAGCAAATTTACCTAATGAAATTACTCCAGTAGGACACCTGTCAACACAGAGCGCACATCTTGTACAAGCATCTTCGTCAACGACGAAAAAGCCTGGAGCTTCTTCTGCATTGGGAGACTCTACATTTACAGAGTCATCGATGGCATCAACAGATAAATAGTGGATACATTTCCACGGACAAATATCTACACAACCCTCACAAAGAATACATTCTGCTTCGTCGATNTGAAGAAATTGTTTCGGACGAACTCTAGATGATACTTTTTGTGCATCAACCATTGCAAGATTGTATTTTTTTTCAAACTCTGGCATTTCTATTAGTACTTCAGATTTTTTAGCCATCTGTACCTGTTTTCACGACTTTTTTGCCATAGTCAGAAATTTTAACTTTGCCTTTTTCTTTCATGTTATTGATATCTTGAACCATGTACCCAAGCACAAAGACAGCAATTAATGCACCTTGTGATATTCCTAATTGGATAACATCTTTCAAAGCTCCAAAGCTCATAGAGACTTCATTACCAAGAAATAACATTGGTGGAAATTTAATAAACTCTCTTTGGTTAGTCCACTCTANTGGACCTTGTGCTAGGTTCAGCCACTCCGATGGAAGGACCCCAAAAATTAATGTAAGTTGAAGCCAGCTTAAAAAAGAAAAATATGCTGCCTTACTCCAGGTAAGTGGTTTATCGCTCCATGCCATAAGAACTAATCCAATAAGAATTAATTGACTGCCACTAAAGGCAATAAATTGACCAATGGTCTGTGGAAGCCAACCTCTTGGTATCCAGTTGAAATAATCTACAATTTCACCTTGAGGAAAACCTGCATAATGAGCAACTATAACTCCACCCGTCAAGCTACCTAAGCCAGCAAAGAAAGTTGGTAAACCGAGTTTTACTCGGTTTCTATATACAAAATTTATCAACGCAGTTCCTTAATGTTTACATTCTATTTTATCGCAAAACCATGCAATATTATAAATTGAATGAATAAGTTTTTTTATTAATTTATTAAGTTTTTTCTCTGTATTTATTATGTTTACTACTAAAGTTTGTTTGAGTAATTAGTATAGAAATTGATGAAAATAAAATTGATTCCAAACAATGAACAAGACTTATCCAAAGTTTTTATTTTTCTACTTCCTTTAGTAGTTTTACTATCTGCTTCAATAAATTTTTTAAAAGATGCCTTTAGATCCTTCTCAAATGTTCTTCCTGGAAACCAGGTTCTAAATTATGGATTTTTAGATAAGCTGTCGAACCAAATCAGTTTCAATTTTTTATTTTCTTTTATATTGGTTGTGACAGTTGTCTACCTTTTGTCTAAGTCATTAGGAAGATCGATAATTATATTTCCTCTTTTCTTCCTCACCGGACTTGGGTTAATCGGCATTGAATTTATAGATGTGGTACTAGCTTTTATATCACCTGAACAGTTACTCGATCTTGGAAATACATCTGTTCTTTTATTAATTAAAATACTCTTAGTCGGAGCTTTTTTAGGTCTCATATTATTAAACTTTTTAGCTAAAAAAGAACCCTCAATCTTTTTGAGTAGTCAATTTCTACTTGGGGCTGTTGTGTTTTATCTAATTTCATTACTAATTTACAGAAGCGAATACACCGTTATGTCTGATAACTTTTTCATAAATTCTATGTACCTGTCAACACATATATATGTTGGTTGTTCGTTTGTATTCTTATCAATTTTTTACTTCTTGATAACTAAAGGTATGCAAGCAACTTTATTCAGTAAAACACTGGGGACAATAAGTTTCTGGGGTTATTTATTCCTATTACCCTGGAGTGGTTTTAAATATTTTTATGGAACTACGTTACCTGATTGGATTGAGAATGTCTCAATTTACCTCTCCCTTAGCCTGATAATTCCACTCCTTGCTCTAATAGTTAATTACTCAAAGACAATCGCTACAAAAGAAAATAAAGAGCCTGTTTTTTCAGTTCTGATAAGTTTTGCTTTTGTCGTATTTGGATTAACAAATGTTTTACAAATTATTAGTTCAATATCTAATGTTACGCCGATTGTAAGTCTTACTAATTTTGAATACAGTGTCCGTTACGGATATATGTATAGCCTCATTCTTATCTTGATTCCATTTGTCTATCATCTAGTGCCAAAAATATATGGAAGAGAATTCATCTATGGTCGATTGGAAACTTTTAATGCTTATCTTTTAGGAACCTCTGTTGTAGCGACACTTTCATTGAATACCTTAATTGGAATTAATTCGGGATTTTCATGGAATGCTGGTGCAAATGCAGGTAATCCAACAATTTATGGAGAAGGTTTCTTGATCACATGGTCATTAATTTCAACTCCATACACTTTCATATTGTTTCTATCTTTATTATTTTTACTTTCAACATTCTTATTTACCCTCTCAACACTAAAAGCAATTATTGGTGGATCCGTTACTGAGTCTGAAACTGTATCAGAGATATCAGGAGATAATGATGAGTGAATTATTAGCCAAAGTAGCAGAGATACTCGGAGCTCCAGAAACATTGGTTCAGCGATCAGCTGAAGCAAGAGCTGAAGCATCTGGAAATACTGTTGAAGAAGTTTTACAATCATGGGCTGGTGGAGAGGCAATTGCCGCATCAGCGCCAGCAGCTGAGACTTCTGTAGTTGAAGAGGCTCCTGTGGAAGAAGTTGTAGTTGAAGAGGCTCCTGTGGAAGAAGTCAAAGAAGAAGTTGTAGTTGAAGAGGCTCCTGTGGAAACAATGGAGAAAGTTATTGAAGAGGAATCTGTTGAATTAAAAAAGGAAAGCTCTTTAATCTTCATCGCTGGTGTTCTAGGTGTTGCCATGTTTACTTACTTCTTTGCATTTGCAATACCTAAAAATCAGAGTGCTGATTTGGTTGCTGAGTCTCTAAATAATGAGGTTGCAGTAAGCCAAGAAGTATTAAAAGGTGCTCAAGTTTATAACGATTTAAATTGTCAATCATGTCATACACAAAATGTAAGACTTTTAATACCAGATTCACAGAATGGTAAAATTTTAAAAAATAAATTTGCCGATGAAGTAATTATAAAGAACACTGGATTACTTCGATTAGGCCCAGACTTATCTACATCGGCAACAAGAGAACCCACCAACAATGAAAAATGGTTAACTAGATATTTAACAGACTCTGCATCAGTGAGAGATACTATTCCTCACCCTAACTATGATTTCTTAAGCACCTCAGATTTAGATTATTTATTAACTTATTTATTATCTTAGGGGAAGTAAATGAGTAAAAAACAGGTAAACAACGATTGGGATATTACAAGATGTTCAAAACCTTTTTGTTGCCAAGAGGATGCAGAAGAATATATGACTTCAAGAAACTTTGATGGAATGGTATTAGAACTCAATGATGGCACTATACAAGCTGTTTGTCCCACCTACCCCGCTGGTTATTATTCTGGTGCTAAAACTTTATCCAAAATTGATACGAAGGAAAGTTGCTGTGATATAAGTGGGTGAATTATTAGCCAAAGTAGCAGAGATACTAGGAGCTCCAGAGACCCTTGTGCAAAGGTCTGCTGAAGCAAGAGCTGAAGCATCTGGAAATACTGTTGAAGAAGTTTTACAATCATGGGCTGGTGGAGAGGCAATTGCCGCATCAGCGCCTGTAGTTGAAGAGGCTCCTGTAGAAGAAGTCAAAGAAGAAGTTGTAGTTGAAGAGGCTCCTGTAGAAGAAGTTGTAGTTGAAGAGGCTCCTGTTGCTAAATCAGTAACAACAAAAGTTGAAACTGTAATCAAAAAAGTCTCCATGGCCAACAACACTATGGGTATTAAGTTAAATACTGACACTACTCTCCCAAGGTGGTTGAACTTTAGCTTTATGATTATTCCAGTATTTATCCTCATAGGAATGATTAATACTTCTGGTGCACAGGAATGCGGAGTAAATGGAATCTTAGATGTAGATAGAAAATCTCAACAAACTGTTAATTGTGATGGGTCACCCTTTGAAGGAAAAGGTGTAGCCTCTACAAACGCTGTTAATTATGTAGCTGTGGGTCAGCAAGTATATTCAGGTGCCGCGGCATGTGCTGGTTGTCACGGGGCTAATGGTGGGGGTGGTGTTGGACCATCTTTTATCGGCGGAGCACTTTATAAAACATTCCCAACATGTGCAGATCACGCGAAGTGGATACAACTTGGATCAGCTGGCTGGCAGGCCGAAGTAGGAGCAGCTTATGGTGCTGAAGATACAATATCAATCGGCGGCATGCCTGGATTCCAAGGTAAATTAACTGAAGAAGAACTTATGGCGGTTGTTGTGTTTGAAAGAGTGGTATTCGGTGGAGGAAATACAGAAGAAGTACTCATTGATTGTGGTCTTCTTGAAACAGAAGAAGACGAAGAAAATATAGAAGCGGTCAGTACAACTCCTTAAAAAACACTTTGTTTCTTTTCAAAAACTAATTAATATTTTGCTATGTTACCTGTTATCTATTTTCATTTAGCTCTAATCGCTTTTGCGGGCTTATTGTTTTACGTAGTTCTCTAAGTGGCTGCAAAAAAAAGGGCTAAGAGAGTCGTAGGCTGGAAAGAGAATGCAGCTCTACCTGATTTAAACATTGTAAGTGTCATCGCAAAAATTGATACAGGTGCCAATCTTGCTTCAATTGATGCTGCAGATATAAAAATTGTATCTAGAAACAAAGTTAAATATGTAAAATTCACAGTCATGAAAAGAAATAATACTGTTAGAAAAACCTCGGCCCCGCTTGAGGGTTATAAAAGAATAAAGAGTTCAAATGGAGATGTTGAAAAAAGACCATATATTAAAACTACTTTATTAATGGATGGTATTGCTAAGAAGATTGAACTTACATTAACTGACAGAGGGCCGATGGATTACACAATGTTGATTGGAAGAAAAGCACTTGGAAGAAGATGGGTTGTAAATCCATCTATTAGTTTTTTAACAAAATCAAATGATAAAGAAAGAAAAATTAAGAAATGAAGTTAGGGATTCTCTCTCAAGATATAAATTTGTATTCAACTTCACGATTGTATGAAACAGCAAAAAAAAGAGGTCACGACACACAAGTTGTGAGTTATCTCCGTTGCTATATGAATATTGCAAAAGCAAACCCAAGAATTTTTTTCAGAGGTGATGAACTTAGTTTTGATTCGGTCATTCCTAGAATTGCAGCAACTTGGACATTCTACGGTGCGGCTGTGGTCAGACAATTTGAATTAATGGGTTCTCTATCAGCTAACTCTTCGGCCTCGATTAGTCGTTCAAGAGATAAGCTAAGAGCTCTTCAACTTATTGGTAATAGTGGTGTTGAAATGCCCGTTACTGGCTATGTTCATTTTTCGAGAGATATTGAAGCTGTCCTTAATACAGTAGGTGAACCTCCCTTTGTAATAAAACTATTAGAAGGTACCCAAGGGAGAGGTGTCGTTCTTACGGAAACTATGGAGGCTGCAATTAGTGCTATCGAGACAATGAAAAATATTGATGCAAACATTTTGATTCAAGAGTTTATTAAAGAAGCAGACGGTGAAGATATCCGAGCGATAGTAGTTGGTGATAAAGTTGTTGCTTCGATGAAGAGAAAAGCCAAACCTGGTGAATTTAGATCCAATGTGCATCTTGGAGGGTCTGTTTTAAATTATGAGATGACTGATGAGGAAAAAGAGAGTGCTGTAAGGTCAGCGAAAGTTTTAGGTCTTCAAGTTGCAGGTGTTGATCTGATTCAATCAGATCGTGGACCATTAGTTTTAGAAGTTAACTCATCACCTGGACTTGAAGGGATTGAACGTGCAAGCGGAATTGATGTTGCAGAAAAAATTATTGAGTTCTTAGAATATGAAATTCAAAATAGAGATCTCTCAAAACCAATAGATATTTAAGAAAATAAATAGTTCTTTAAAATAGTACCTTTATTTAAAATTCCTTCATCGAGGACCTTGTTTCCATTGAGCAGCACAGGAACTCTTAAAAGATATTCTTGGAATCCATCTTCCACTTGAACGGTATTAATTTTAAAAAATTTATTTAAAAGAGTGATAGTCTTTAAACCCTTTTCACAAAGTTCACAGTTTTCTGTAACAACTAAATGTAAAGTTTTCATAAACCTAAAATATTCTTATGAGACCTTGGACATTAGTTTTTGTAGTGCTGTTAGCAGTAATTATTTTTGTCTCTGGTTTTATTGTCTTAAGCTTCATTTAAATTGAAAAGCTAACCTTCGAAGAATCTTTACACTCTAGGATTTCTGCAGCATTACCATTTTTTCTAAATATTAAAACCATTCCCCAGGAGTCAGTTATTAGGCCGACATTATCTAAATACTCACTCTGGAAGCTTTCACACCAAGTTGTTTTAAAACTACGGCTACCTACCGTTACATTTACGACATCACCAATAGATAGATTTAAACTTCTGAGTTCTTCGGGTGATACATTTGTTTGACAGTTTCCGAAGTGATCTACATAAAGGACTTCACCCTTAATTTCTTTTTCGGACACATCTGTAAGGGGAATTAAGTACTGCTTTAAGTCTCCAAGATCAACTTCTGGTCCAAATTCTTCTAAAGCAAGCTGTCCAGAAGCATATCCAGCAGCAAAAGGTGAGAAAATATCCCGTGCGTGGAAAGTACTACCTTCAGAGGGAATAATCCAATCTGTATTTTCAAGTAAAAAAGCTCTCTGTGCCCCACCGACAGTTGCACAAGCCAAATTTAATAAACCATTATCTGGCCCAATCATGACACCCCACTCGGTTTCTATCCCAATTGCTTTTCTCTCTGTCCCTACTCCAGGATCCACTACACCAAGTAAGACTCCTTGTGGGATATATTGAATAGCTCTCATTAAGAGGAGACTTGCATATCTAATATCTTGAGCCGGAATGCCGTGTGAGATATCATTTACCTTTAATTCAGGATCTATCCTATTTATGACACCTTTAACAACGCCTACTGAGCCATCTTCTAAACCAAAATCTGTTGCGAAAGAAATTATTTTTTTCATAGATTTCATTATATAGAGATTAAATATTCAGGAAAAATTGTTTTAAGTTNGCATAATCAAATAAATCTGTATATATTTACTNTGAAGAGGGGGAATCATTAAAAAATTACTTTACGGATTTTTAGTATTAGTTATTGTTGGATATTTTGGGGTTGGCTACTACATCTATGATGCATCTGCAACAGTTCCCTGCACTGTCTGGGAGGGTGAACAAACAAATAACCCTTCAAACTTCTCTGGTTGGGATGAATATGATGTAGATGTAACACCATACTTTATGCCAAGCTACGAAACAGTAAGTATTGATTCAACAGATGATGTCAAACTAAGTGCTTGGTGGATGCAAAATGATCCACAGGCAAAAACTGTTGTTGTTATTCATGGATTAACAAGTAGCAAATACTCATCTGGTGTTCTTCTAGCTTCTGGAATACTGTACAAAAGCGGGTTCAATGTTTTAGCAATGGATATGAGAGATCATGGCGACAGTACTTGTGAAGATGGATATTATTCTGCAGGTCAAAAAGAATCTGACGACTCAGCAGCTGTAGTCGACTGGTTAGTGAGCGAAAAGAATATCAGTGCAAATAAAATAGGTATTTATGGTCAGTCATTAGGAGCACTAACTACCTTGCAAACTGGAGCCAAAACTCAGAATTTTGCCGCAATTGCAGTACACGATCCGCCAGTTGCATTTGAGACTCTCGTAAGAGAAGAGATGGAATTCCAAGGTTTTCCTCCTAGTCTTTATACACCCGTTTTACACTATGCAAGAATCTTTAAAGGTGAAAATCTTACTGAAGTCACCCCTGAAGTTGCGATAGCTGGTGGTAATAAGCAACCAATATTGGTTTTCAATGGAATGCTAGACAAAAGAGTTCTTGCACATCACACAGATGATTTAATAAAAATTGCAAACGATAATGGGGTTGAAATCACTACCTATCGATATGAGGACATGGGACATGTTGAAAGCCTTTGGGGTTATAACGAGGAATTTGGAAAAGTTATTGTTAGCTTTTTTAATGAAAACTTAAGTTCTTAACTGTCCTTAAGACCAATATCTTTGAAGTTATTTAGGTAATATTTTTGTAAGCCTTTTTAAGATTTTGAGCAGTTATCTCCCAATTAAATACTAAAGAATTTTTAACTGCATTATTAATTAATTGCGATCTATACTCTTCATTTTCAAATAACTTTATGATGAAGTCGTATACTTGAATATCCTCAAAAGATTTAGAAACTAAACCATCTTCGTTATTTGAGATAATCTCCTTAAAAGAACCCTGATTGGTACTTAAAACTGGAAGACCTGAACGATGTGCCTCTATTGCAACCAAGCCAAATGTTTCGCTTTCTGCTGAATGAATTAATAATTTAGACTTACGCATCAGTTTTACTAATTTTTTTTGAGACAGTGATCCAACAAACTGAACTTCATCTTCGATTCTAAGTTCTTCAATTTTGTTCTTCATTTTTGTAAGATAAGCTTCTCCATCAGCACCACTTGGACCTCCAACAAAAATTAATTCAAGACCTTTAATTCGATACTGTAGGTTTTTAAATAAATCTAGGGTTTGTAATTGCCCTTTTTGTTTTTGTATTCTTCCAACTGAGAGAATGATATTTTTTCTTTTCTCTCCCCTAAATGCTTTGAAAGTTTTTTCATTAAGGCCTGGAGTGACAATATGTATTTTTAACTTGTCTGCACCATAACGATTTAGTAAATTCTCTTTTTCAAACTGGCTGGAGGCCGTAATTTTGTCAGCAGAATTAAAAATCTCTTTTTCAGCACTAATCCTATCTAAACCATTTTCCTGTATAAAAACTCCCAAGCTGTGTGAAGTAAAAATAAAAGGAATTTTATATCTTTGTTTTGTCTCTTTGGCAACCAATCCTGAGAGCCAATAGTGTGCATGTACAACATCAATCTCATGTTCTTCAATGTATTGAAATGTTTTTTCGATGAACTCATCAAGGAATTCTTTTTTCTCTTCGGTATTTGCTTGNTTTGTAAATAGATTGAAAGAACTTAANTTTAAATTCNTCTTACTTATATTTTTTGCTTGTTCGCCNGTAATAATGTGCACTATGTTATCTTTTGCTAATTCTNTTGAAATAGATTCAACGTACACATTAAGTCCCCCTCCATCATTAACACCGAGACTATTCATTGGAGCTGTATGAAAGCTGATTTGTAAGATGTTCATAAGGTGATTTCAATATCATATAGTTGAGTGGAAATGCCACCTAAATCAAATTTGTAGCGTTCTGTCCCCTTTAGGAAGTCAAAAAAAGTGAACTCTTTGCTGATTAATTGTTCAATTATTTTATCAATGATGATAATCCCTGGGTTGACTTCATTAAAAGTATTGTTTTTACTTGAATTATATAAATAGCTTCCCACTTCATCTTCATAAACAAAACAGCATGCAGCAATAGCGTTATCTACCTCTAGGTAGTAAATTTTCCACCCCTTCATCGTTAGTAAGCTGCTGAAAAATGCAGTAACTTCATCATTCATAAAATTACCTTTATCTCCATCTGATGTTTTATGAAGCGTTATAAAACTTTCAAATATTTCACTGTCTTTAGATTCCCTCAATACAGCTTGGGGATACTTTTCTTGAAAGCGTACTTTTTTGCGCTTTAACTCATGCCTTTTTTTTCTTGGCAGAGCAGCAAGATACTCCTCATAAGACTTAGGGAGCATAAGGTTTACAACTTGATCTTGTTTTGATATTTTTAGTGAGTTCTCTGGGTATAATTTTGTAATTTCTTTAATTTGATCGAAATGCATAGAGTCAAGAGAGACCTTTTTACAGTTGAGATCTTTTAAGGATTTAAAGGTTAGATTAAAATTTGGACGGTAGTCTATGTAATCTCTTGATCCGCTGTTACACAAGGTGCCATCTTTTATTGAAAATAAATCATGCTGTAAGTCACTATCAGAAGAACTATTTAGTTGAGTTACTAAATCAAGGAATTCCTTAGTTACAAACGGTGAATTGTTTATTTGATCGACTATCACCTAACTAGAATAAACCATTCACAATATTTACTGCATCCACAAAAAACAAAGATAGTAAAAATGCTACGAGGTAATCATACAAATATACCTGCGTAGATAGTTCGTTTATAAACTCTGACTCAAAGCGGAGTTTCAGAATTAAAAAATTAATCAACACTGTAAATAATGCCGTAAATGTTCCTGCAAGCAATACGTGAGAAATGCTGTAGTCGTAGAAACTACTGACTCCAACAAAAACTATGACCGCCGCAAAAAAATTAAAGAAGTATTGAAAATTACTGAATTGCACATTAAACAAGGTTGCAATTGTCTTAATAAAGAACAACAGTAAGAAAAGATATGTTAAGTACATAATGTTGTCTTGAAAATATTGAGTAAGAATAAAATGTATTACAGTCATTGAAATTATCGTTGAAAATAAAAGATTTCCTAATTTGAAAATATTTAAATCCATGACAAATATCCCAATAAGTGGAACTAATAGTAAGACAATATAAAGTA
>JGI26082J51739_10001179_pt1 | contig 16491 bp, 17 predicted proteins | sample SaaInl5LU_22_DNA_FD_51739 | JGI IMG/M metagenome (IMG submission 51739)
ATGCAAGAGCTAACAGAGGGTAAATTTGCAGGTGATGTGGATGCTAATGACAACCTTGAAAGCCTAATTGCAACTTCTGGTGGCGACACATCTTTACGATATCGTGTAGTTGAGAATGGTAAGCCTGTTGGAGAACTTGATATGCGCGAACTTGTTAAAGCGCTAGTGCCACGTATTTCTAGTTCCGAAACTGGAACACGCTACCACTAGTCTGTTTCAGCAAAAGTCAGAGTATAGCGGATGAAAAGATTTAAGTTGAGTACCATGGCTACTTTACCTTTTTAAGGTAAACAAAATTTAATCTATAAAGTAGCAAAAAAAGATATCTGATCATAACATATGATGGGTATTTGATCATAAAAAATATCAGAGACGCAAAAATACATCAATGCGTCATACCTCTTGGGTTATGTGATGATATTATAGGTATAGGAAATCGGTCCAACATTAATCTTAGTCCAAGACCAATATCCTCAGAATAGCTTACTATCTCTTTTACTAAATTACCTGAAACTAAATTAAATGCTAAAAGTTCTGCATCTTTGATATTACCCATCGCTGCAAGAGAGATCATATTTGCAACAACACTTTCATCACCACCAAAACATTTACAATTTAATTCATGATGCATTATTTTTCTTCTAGATTGGGTTGCAAGCTTGATATAAAATTCTTCAAATTTGTTTGAATAATAAAGACCATGATCCTCCCCAAAAGCTAATAAAAAATCCTTTTTGAGAGCTTGTCTTGTTTCTAATGAACTTGCCATCATCCGAAAATATACAATTACAGACATTTCCAAAAGTGGCAATTCGTCCATTTGCCCAACCGGTGCACCACCTCTAAATTTTTGATGTATAGTCATAATATCACCTTAACAGTATTAGTTTCGCGTTGACCAAATAATACCTTATTAATTTAGTCAACTATTAATAAATCTATGAATTTTCACTGCTTGTCAACATAATTTTATCTCACAATGAATATGAGATGAAAAAAGTATTAATATTTCTCAAATTGAAAAGTACTTTAAAAGTAAATCAATAGATTTTTATACTTTTAAAAAAGTTAATTTGTTAAAAATTAACTAAGCAACCAACCACCATCAACATCTACAGTCGTTCCAGTTACAAACTGGTTCTTAATCACGTACATAAGCCCTTCAGCCACTTCTTCTGACGTTCCAGCTCTTGGTATTAGATTATCTTTTGTCATATTTTCGTATAACTTTTCTCTCTCAGTTCCTGTAAGAGTAACCATTGGAGTATTAATTGTTCCTGGAGAAACAATATTAATTCTTATTCTGGGAGAAATCTCTTTTGCTAATGCAAGAGCCATCGCCTCCACTGCACCTCCAACCGAAGAAAGCGCAATTTGACCAGGCCTACAGTTTCGTGCTGGAGAACCCGATACAAGAGTAATTGAGCCGCCATCCGTTACATGTTTTGCTCCATGGCGTACAACATTTGCATATCCCCAAAGTTTATCAAAAGATCCTTTAAAGCCATCCATATCCATTTCTAAGAATGGTCCAATAGCTCGTTCTCCACCAGTAGCTGAACTTATCAAAATATCAAAAGGAGCAAGCTTTTCTAAAAGNTTCTTAACACTCATTTCATCTCTAACGTCACAAGCCACAAATTTAACCCCATTTGGTAGTTGTGATTTTTTCTCAGATGATCGTCCTATAGCAACAACTTCTGTACCAGCAATTTCCAGCATCTTAACTGTTGCTAGACCAATCCCAGATGTGCCGCCAAATACTATTGCTTTTTTATTAATNAAATCCATCTGGAATATCCTTATTNNTTACTATCAATTTTCTTATGTTCGGGCTTTCTCAAAATCATTCCAAGCCGTTTCAAATGCATNAAAATCAAAGCCCTTTTTACGTGCTGGATCCAATACCAACCTTTCTGTTTNCTGCATTTTNANAATTGAGGNTTCTAAGTCATCTATAACATCAGTAGGAACTACGACTGCACCATGCCGATCAGCATGTACTAAATCACCCGACTTTATATTCATCCCAAAAATATTTATTGGCTGGTTAACACTGCGCACATGCACAAACCCATGGCTTGGGCCTATACTTCCAGCAACAACAGGAAAACCTTCTGCCATATCACCTAAATCCCTCATTACGCCATTAGTAAGCGCACCTGACATACCGAAACCTTTATGGATAGTTGTATTTACTTCGCCCCAGAAGGCTCCAATACAATTTGGATAATCCAGATCTTCGACCACTGCAATTGACGGCTTAACATTTTCTGACATTGCCTTGTAATAACTCATACGACGCTCTCTAATTACAGAAACTGCTTCTGTAGGAGGTTCAATTGCCGCTATTTGAGCAGTGACTGCATAGCCAACAATGACACCTTTTGTATCAGAGGCAAGCATAGTTCCTCTCGTAAAATCATTGAAGCCTCTCTTACCTTGGGCAACCTCTATTGCATTACAAACCGTTGGAGTGTCCACAGATTGTAATAAATTTAAAAGTGATATTTTCATGTATCCTCCAGCCAACTTGCAAGCGCCATAGTTGTAATTTTTGGTTGTTCCAATGTTGGAAGATGGCCCGCATCTTCTATGATTTCTAATTTACTATTTTCTAATAGAGTATGCATTAATTCGTGACGTTCAAGCGGGCATAAAACATCATGCCTACCACAAAGCACTAAAGCTGGTCTCTTATATGATCCTAGCGTATTTTTTTGATCAACACGATCTCGAAGCGCAATGGATTGGCGAATAAATGCATCAGGTCCAATATCAAGCGCCATATCCATGCATAGTTTTAATATCTCAGTTTTTCTAACCCCATCAAAAAGGTAATTTGGCTTCATTTCATCACGGATTATTTCTTTGAGTTGCCCATTTTTAATTGCATCTATTTGCGGGCCCCGCCGCTTTAATACATCAGGCAACTCAGCAAGAGGATTTGTGTCAAGTAAAGCTAAACGCTCAACCCTCTCTGGTGCTTGAGATACAATTTCCATTGCTACTATCCCACCCATTGAAAGTCCTGCTAATGCAAAAACTGGCGGTGCATTATTTAAGACATCAGAAGCCAATTCTGAAATTGTTTCGTGATCAGTAATTTTTGCAAAATGTACTTCTCTTCGTTTAGACAGTTCATTTATTTGGGAAGCAAAAAGACGTTCATCACACATCATTCCAGGTAGCAAAACAAGAGGTGTCATGAGGCTAAAGCAGCGCCCTCGGATAAAGATTTGAGTTTTGCATAAGCAATTTGTGGGTCAACAGCTCCAAAGCCCGCAAAAGTACCAAATCCACAATCTGACCCTGCAATTACTCTATCTTTTCCAACTATATTCGCAAATCTCTCAATTCTTTGTGCGACAAGTTCTGGGTGTTCAATAAAATTGGTCGTAGTATCGACCACGCCGGGAACTAATACCTTGTTGTCAGGAATTTCAGATTTTCTATCTCTGAATACTGTCCATTCATGCGCATGTCTTGGATTGGAAGTTTCAAATAATAAGTAACCAGCGTTTGCAGACATCAAGGTAGAAAACATTTTATCCATTGGAATATCACAGCAATGAGGCCCTTCGTAATTTCCCCAACATATATGAATCCTAACTTTATCTTCTGGAACGTCTTTTAACGCATAATTCAAAGCTTCGACATGAGAAGCTGCAACTTTAAGAAATTCATCGTCAGTTAAATCATTAAAAAGCATATGCCTAGAGAGTGCTAAATCTGGGCAATCCAATTGCAAATCTAATCCAGATGCTACGATTGTTTCATATTCTGTTTTCATCGCATCCGCTAATGCAGATAAATATTCTTCTCGTGTCTTATAAAAATCATTTTGTAAAAATAAAGAAATTACACCAGGAGAGGCAGCATTCATAAAACCTCTTGTTCTTCCATGTGCAGACATTGCAGCCTTTAAATTAGTAATATCTTTTTGTAATTCCCCCTGCCCTTTTGAAGAAACGGGCCCAGTACACATGGGTCTAGCATATTGAGGTGTGCCTCCTTCATTTGCAAGGCGTTCTAAAAATGTTGGAAACATTTTTAGATCAGCTGGAGCATTTCGAGGGCTATCACCCGAAAAGCCTGTATAACGATCCTTTACATAAGTTGCATATGATATTTTTGAAGTTTCACCATCACTAACAATATCAATTCCAGATTCTGTTTGTTTTCCAACAGTATCATGCACTGCTTTTGTCATTGCTTCATCAAATGATGTTTCATCATAATTCTCATTATTTTCACGAGCAAATATGAAATCAACAACCTCCTGTGATCTAGGTAGACTGCCAACATGCGAAGTAAGGATTCTTGTCATTTTTCTTCTCTCTTATTATTTTAATTTTTAGTCCATGTTGGGCCAGCAGGATCATCATTAGATTTTACACGGTACATACTAGCTTCACCAGCCATTGATGGTTCAAGTTTGTGTGAAAATCCAGCAGGTAAAATACATGTATCACCAGGGTTTAATGTAACTGTATAATTTTCCCATTTCAGCAACCAATGTCCGCGCATCGGCATCAGAACAATTGAGTCCTTAAAAGTTAAAACCTCATCATGTAATGATCCTCGAGTGATGAAATCCATTTCAAACCCTGGTTTATCTGGTAACATTGCGTCTTCACCAATTACTTTTATAGGTGATTTTCCTGCTAAACCCATTAAATCTAGGTATCGAGCTACGTGCCTTGGAATGACATCAATAGCTGGTGGTTCAGGCATTTTCGCTAATTTTTCATCTGATAGTATCGGCATTGGTGAAATACCTTCAGGCAATTTTTGACCCTTTTTACTGTCGTAAAGCTTGCTATTATCCCCTAAAATAAGGCCATGCTCTGCAGCATCCTGAATAACTTGAGGTGCCCATGTTACGCCACCACCAGCATCATCGCCTCCTAAAACAGCCATTATCATTCCATAATCTAAGCCTATATTCTCAAATCCACGAAATATCCCCGTCGGTATATTTATTATATCACCCTCTTCTAAAACTACTTCACCAGCTTTACCCCACCGTCCCCAAAAAAACCTCCATCTGCCTTTTAGAACAAAAAAGACTTCAGCAGTGGTATGNCTGTGTAAAGAGTTTCTACATCTTGGCGGTTGGCCNGCTGCGCCAATATTAAACCCTGGTGTATCTTTTATATGTACATGCTGATCTGGGCTNTCAGAAACGCCACCACCAATTATNGTGAAGTTCTCTTTTTGGTCACTGCCAGGAGTGTGTGCATCAATAAACGCAGTTTTGCATGGAATTAAATCTCCATACCTAACAATACGTGCTTCTAGTTCTTCTGATGTCATTTTACTATCCTGTCTTCATTGCAATTTGTTTCCAAATCGATGTTTCATCATAAAGGGTATATTCTCTTCGTATCCCCCATGGGCCAAATTCCACGTGGCTTGCACCCATAACATGAACTTCAGCTCCAGTAGGCTTTCCAAAAGCACCCCAACCGTCATGTTTTCCTGTCAAACTCCAACGAATAGCAGCTCTAGGAGGCATTAATGGGTCTTCTCTTCCTATTTGATGGTCTATAGAAAAAGTTGCTGATGGAAATGAAGCTCGTAATTTAGTCCAAAAACCATCAACACCGTCTGATGAATATAATTCACTCCCACCAGGGTAGAAACCTGTCACAGCTCGATCATATTCTACAGGAATTACATTCAAATCNGCANACATAATTCTATTTAATATTTCAGAATACTTCTTACCCCAATCATTATCATTNCCACGACCAGTATACGGTCCAGTTTTATCAATAGATGGGTGGAAAGGCTTTATACATTTTCCAGGACCACCCTCTCTCTCGATAAGATCTATTGCATACTCTTTTGGGTCCCAACCTAATTGGCGTACCACAGCCCCTTGGTCTCTAATTAACCACTCATCATTAATTTGATTATTTATTGCATGACAATCTGCAATCACTCTATAGCGTAGTTTCTTACCTGAAGCTTTTCCATAAACACCATCACCTAGGTGTGTTGCAGTGGTTAAAATTCTATGAGAAGAAAGCATCCCTTCTTCTGGAGANCCAGACCATATAACATCCTCACCCAAAAGTCTCCGGTCAGGAAATTCAGCCAATGTTGACATTGTTGCAGCTATAACTCCGTCATTCCCAAAAACAATTGAACCAGGTGATCTCACTGGAATATCTTTAGAGTAATAATGATTAAGTGTTGCCAATCCTCTATCTTCCCAAATTTCTTTAGTGATGCCTAAGATATAATCAGGGAAATCTTTAAATTGATCTGAAAAACCTTTCATGAGGTCCATCCTTTCGGTATTTTTGCAGAGCTACGGATAATTAATGGGCTTTCTACCTTAATATGCTTTGGCTCTTGTGATGGGTTGGTAATTTTATCCAATATAAGAGCAACTGTTTCATCTACCATTATATTCGATCTTTGACGCATAGTTGTAAGATCATATGCCTCTAATGATGCTGGGGGAACATCATCATAACCAATAATGCTAACTTCCTGTGGNATCTTTATATTCAGTTCGCCACGCAATACNTCCATGACAGCAAACGCCATTGAATCCTGAACAACGAATACAGCATCAGGATGATCTGGCCTATCAAACATTTCTCGCGCAGCTTCTTTTGCTCGGCTTACTGTAAAATCACCTAATGCATGGGCTGCTAGGTCTTGCCCTGCTTCTTTCAATCCTTCACGAAAGCCTGCTTCACGATCACGGTGGGTTGATGCACCTTCCCAACCCCCAATATAAGCAATTTTTTTATGCCCAGCAGAAACAAAAAATTTTGATACAGTTTTTCCACCTTCGAAATTATCAGATGTAACTGCTGAATGTTCTTTAGAATCTTGCGCTCTGTTAAAAAGGACTACAGGTACTCCAGCAGCTTCACATCGTGCTGTAAGATCACTTGAAATACTTACACTAGCAGCAATTATTCCATCTACTTGGTAATCCAACAAACCGTCAATAACATGATCTGTAGACTCCGTATCATTTGATGCCATNAATACTAACACATGGTAGCCTAAAGTTTGTAATGCATTAGAAAGTTTTTCTAAGGCTACAGGATAAAAATAATTATCTAAATAAGCTACAACAAGGCCGATAATTCGACTTTTTCCAGTAATCAAGGATCGAGCTAATATATTTGGTCTATACCCCAGTTCAATAGCAGCGGCACGAACTTTTAGCATAGTTTTTGAGCTCGCTGAAGCTCCAGGAGTAAATACTCTACTCACTGCAGATTGACTAACTCCAGCGAGTTTAGCTACTTGTAGTGAAGTTACTCTTTCTACCATCAGCCCGCTGTCCAACCCCCATCTATAATCATATGAGTGCCAGTAACCATCGATGACGCATCAGATGCTAAATAAACCGCAGCTCCCATAATATCTTCCACTTCACCAATACGTCCAAGTTTAATTTTTTGATTAATGAGTTGGGCCATTTCAATATTTTCAAAAGTTTTTTCAGTTAAAGGTGTGCGAATAAATGTTGGGCAAATAGTATTAATACGAATATCAAATGAGCCCCATTCAATTGCCATACTTTTCACCATACCCTCAATTGCATGCTTTGAAGAAGAATACACTGTTCGATCAATCCCCCCCACATGTCCCATTTGTGATGAAATATGTATAATCGAACCACTTATTTTAGATGCTTTCATAGCTTTTGCAGCATACACTGATAGAAAATATGCAGACCTTAAATTTAAGTTCATTACTGCATCAAAATTTTCAGGTGTTGTGTCAAACGCTGGGGAATGTCGGGCCATTCCAGCAGAATTTATTACTATATCATATGGCTTTTCCATTACTTTTTCTAATGCAAACAAGTCTGTTTGGTCCAAAACCAATGCCTCTGCATCATAGCCATTTGAATTTAACGCTGAGACTGTCTTATCTAAGAGATCAATTCCTCGAGCTGCACAAATCACTTTTGCACCAGATTGTGCCATTGCTGCTGCACACGCTTGGCCAATACCTGAAGATGCGCCCGTTACCAATGCGCGTTTACCTTTTAATGAAAATGATGGGAGCAAAGGTAAAATCATATACTTACCCCAATTGGATAAGAAACTTTACCTGATACACGTGCTTTATTAAATTCACGTAAACGTGAAAAAACATCAACGCCAATTTGGGAGTAAACATCAAGCAAATCTACTAAAACCCAATTCTCACGTATTAGGTTATTTTCTACTCTCCAGAAATCCAGACTTCGCATAGTAATTTTTTGTCCTGAAGGAGCAATGCCAAGCCAACCATCTCCTGAAACAGTCATTTGCATATTTGGCCAACCAGTGGCTATTACATATGGCCCATCGCCAAAAAAATGACAGCTTAGAGTACCCGTCGTTCCACCTTTTCTATCAGGCAAAGCCTTAAGAAATGGAATTTGATGCCAATTTCTAAACCCATCAAGGCCTCTCATTGAACCAATTCCTGCTGGGCCATACCAGTTGACACATGGATGCCAATATTCTTCAGCCTTCATTATTTCAGGGCCACCTTCAGAGGGATGGCGCGATAAGTTAGTAAGCATCTCAATTACAACATCTAAACTTTCTGTTCCATGAGAAGACGCTCTATTAGCTGATGTCAATCCATCTTGGCTAGCAGGCCCAGGTATAAACATTTCACACCCCAAGCTTGGAGACATTGGCCATGCTCCTGCTTGCATCATAAGTTCTGGTATGTCCCATATTGCTTGAACTTCAATAATCTTATCATCCTCAAAACAATAAAACTCATGAAAACGCATATGTACTAAATGTCCTGTTGGAGGTATTTCCAAAAATGGTCCAACAAAAGTTCCTACATAGGACCCACAACACCCTACCCAATCTTTACCTTCGATTGTTTTACCACTCACGACGATTNTATCCCGTCGCTCAACATTAGGGATTGCATCGACTAGGGGAGCAAAACAATTATCATAAAATTCATTTTTTAATACATCACCAAAGGGATGGCACATCTGAATTTTAACTTCTTGTGAAAATATATTTTGAATATACGACCGCACAGCCAATTCATCGAAATCATACATTGCTTTTAAAAACAGCTCTATACTTTCTCTATTTTTTTGCGCGCTATTCATTTATTCTCCAACTTTACGAAAAGCTGCTCCTTCGCCATAAGGTACATTAATTCCACCATACCGTCGAACTCGGATATTACATTGTTCCGCATGCCCAACAAAACCTTCTAACATGCATAATCGACTACCATATTCACCTACCAGTGTAGCAGCCTCATCTGTGGTTATCTTTTGATAGGAATGTGTCTTTAAGAATTTCCCAACCCATAGTCCGCCTGTATAACGACCAGCTTTTTTAGTTGGCAATGTATGATTGGTACCAATCACCTTGTCACCATTTGAAACATTAGTTCGAGCCCCCAAGAATAGAGCGCCATAACAAGTCATTTTTTCTAAAAACCAATCATCCCTATCAGTCATTACTTGAACATGTTCAGATGCAATATCATCTGCAACTGTTAACATTTCATCATATGAGTCACATAAAATTACTTCCCCATAATCAGCCCAACTTACAGAAGCTGTATCAGCAGTAGGTAATATTTCTAATAACCTATCAATTTCAGTAAGCGTATCTTCTGCTAATTTTCGTGAGTTAGTCAATAAAACTGCTGGACTATTATACCCATGCTCAGCTTGCCCTAATAAATCAGTTGCGCATAATTCACCATCAACAGTGTCATCAGCTATGACCATAGTTTCTGTTGGGCCAGCGAACAAATCAATACCCACGCGCCCAAATAATTGTCTTTTAGCTTCTGCCACATATGCATTTCCAGGACCAACAAGCATATGAACTGGATTTATAGTTTCAGTACCAATTGCCATAGCACCAACTGCTTGAATTCCTCCCATAACATAAATTTCATGAGCGCCACCCAAATGCATCGCAGCAATAACTGCGGCATTAGGCTTACCTTCGAAAGGTGGGGTACAGGCAACAATTCTAGGAACACCCGCAACTGTTGCAGTAGCAATCGACATATGAGCAGACGCTACCATTGGAAACTTCCCACCGGGCACATAACAACCAACTGATTGTACTGGAATATTTTTATGCCCTAAAATAACACCAGGAATTGTTTCAATTTCAATATCAAGCATACTATCTCTTTGTGCTTGAGCGAAATTACGCACTTGCTCTTGGGCAAATTTAATATCAGAAAGCTCACGATCAGNTAGCGTTGCTATCAAATCAGATATCTCTTTTTCTGATAGCTTAAAATTCTTNGGTGAATAATTATCAAATTTTGTTGAAAGCTCACGNACTGCAGCATCNCCNTTAATCTCAATATTTTTTAATGTTTCCTCAACAACAATTTTTGTTTTTGCGTCATCCTCAGCTCTTTCTGCATCCGGTTTACCGCTCTTAAGATATTCTATAGTCATTAATTACTCCCAATTTCAGGTGGAATTTTCGTGCCATCATCGAAAGCCTCCCACCCATGTCCGTTAAAAACATCAACCCCCAATTGCGCAAGGACATGTGGAAAATCAACCATTACCCAATTGTCTGTTATTTTGCCATTTTCGACTTTCCAAAAATCCATGTATCGGATTTGTATTTTTTTTCCAGTAGCTTCTACACCCATAAATGTTCCTGAGTGCACTGCCTCTTGGCGCCCAAATGCTGCTGCCCATTCACCCATATACAATCGTGCTTCATCAATGCAGACTTTTTCAGAAAATGCTGCCTGAAATGGTTTTTGCCAATTATTTTGGAATTCTTTTAAACCTTTTTTTGTTCCACAACCTGTATTACCCATCCAGCTAAAACCATGACTAAAAAATTCACCTATATCTGCTATGCGGTGGTCATTTAGCCCATCCACCATACCTTCGATCACTGAACGAGTTTCTTCAGTTTTTGACATATCTGTATTTATAGAAAGCTCTGCCTGTTTTGGTCTCAAACCACTCATCCCTTTACAGCTCCTGCAGTTAAGCCACTAACAATTTGGCGTTGGAAAAAAAGAATTAAAACAAANAGTGGTGCAGTTGCTGAAACAACTGCAGCAACTGCAAACATTACATTACCCTCTGTTTGTGTTGTTCCTAAAAAACTCGCAATCTTAGGAACCATTGTTTGATTAGATTGACTTAACAATGTCGCAGTCACNGTGAAATCATTGTAAGCTAGTAGAAACGAAAATAATCCTGTGGTGACAACTCCTGGCCACATTACTGGTATAATTACATGGCGGAATGCCTGAAAGCGAGTGCATCCATCCACCATTGCACTCTCATCCAAATCCTTTGGAATATTAAGAAAAAAACTATGTAACATCCATAAAGTAAATGGTTGATTAATAGCTACCATTACAATTATCGCAGTCGGTAGGTGTCCCCAAAGGTTCCACTCAAAAAATGGAAGTAGATATCCAGAGACTAAAGTAATATGTGGCATTGCTCTAAATATTAAGGCAAGCATTAAAAGATAAAATGCATACCTTTTTCCTGATCGCGCCAATGCGTATCCACCCAAAGTTCCAAGTGTGAGTGAAATAACGACAACAGAAAATACTATAATTCCAGTATTAATTGCAGCTTCCCAAAAACTTTTCGTTACCCAAGCACCAAAATATCCATTTCCTGTAAATGCTCCACCAGTTTCAATTTGCGTTCGCACTCCAGTAATAGCATTTGTCCAATCTGCTTTTGAGAAAAAATCTCCTTGAACTTTTAAAGATCCCCATAGTGTCCAGAAAAAAGGGAAGCTAGCCGCAATAATCCAAATTAGGACAAGTCCCCAAATAATTATATTTAATAATGGTGAACGTCGGTGAGCTATATTAGACATCAGACAACCTTCCTATTAAATTCACGCCATGTACGAATTAGAACTGGAATTAATAAAACACTGATACCAATAATGGTTAAAACTGATGTTGCACCAGCAGAACCAAAGAACTGATCTTCATTGTTGGATATATCATTGTATATAATCCATGAAAGTGAAGTCGCATTTGCTTGCGCTGAGAACCCAACTATTGGTTCAAACACTCGAAAATTATCCATTAATTGAATTAATAAAATAAATATAGTTAGTGGCATCAAGTGGGGAAGAACAACATATTTAGTACGCTCCCAACGTGTTGCACCATCTATCATTGCAGCTTCAATCGTATCACTTGGAACAGTCTGTAGCCCAGCATAAAACACAATAAAAGCAAATGGAGATGAGTGCCATACACCATAAACCATTAGCATAATCCAAGTAAGAGTAGGCGAAGCTTTCAATGAAAGATTAGGATCATCAAATATACGTTGTAAAATTGAACCTATAATTCCTTGTGCATCAATCATCCAAAATAAAATTAGGGAACCAATGAGTGGTGTCACAATCATTGGTAATAATGAGACAAAAATAGTTGGACCTTTCATCTGTTTAGGTAAACTATTCACTCCCAATGCAATCAAAAAGCCAAAGAATAGGACAAAAGGTGTAACCACAAATGTATATGTTAATGTAAAAGCTAATGCTCGATAGAATGGTAAATTTAGAGATGTAGAGATGAATTGTGTAATACTTTCACTTTGGGACCAAGCTAGCTTGATCTCTTCAAATGCTAAGTGATTTCGATTTGTGTAAGTCTTAAACCCATTAAACTCACCAAGGGGCTTTTCTAATTTTAATCTTTTTGTTTCATCAACATTTATAATTAATTCTTTTTTACACCCAAAAGGACCACAGTTTTCAACCTCATTCAAAACTGCTTCGTGTTCTATATGAAGCGATTGCACGACTACCGACACAATAGGCAATGCAATAAACAATAGCATTGTTATTAAAGAAGGTAATATAAACCAAAAAAAGTTACGGTTTTTCATCTAAATCGCCAAAAAATTATTAAAAAAATAGGAGGAAGCATCACGCTTCCTCCCTTTAGTTTTACTTCAAGAAACCTTTTTCTTTAGCAGCTGTGGTATAAGCAGCTTCAACATCAGCTAAAGCTTGCTCCGCACTCTCAGCACCTTGCAAAAAGTCAGAAATTTCTCCGCCTAGTGCGCCGTGCAATGTCCCCATAAATGGTAACATTGGATATGGCGCAGCTCCATTTGCAGCTGTTTCAGAAACACCAGCAGAAGCAGGGCTTGGCTTATATCCTTCAACCAACCATACAGCTGCATCATTGTTTGCCTTAACCATATCAGATGATATTCCATTCATTAAAGCAATAAATGTTGCTTCAGCATCTTCATCAGATACATTGGTAGAAATACCTATGCCATCCCACCAAAGAGTTGATGCTGGACGTGCTCCATTTCCCCACTTTGGGGCAGCTGATAGGGTGGTATTTGAAGAAACGCCATCTACTGAACCTTCTCCATCAAGTACTGCACTCCCTCTTGAACCCCACATTGTTGCTAATGCTAAATTTCCAGCTTCCCACTCAGCTTGAGTAGCGTTTGAATCATATGTCAAGAAATCAGGATTTGAATAAGCAACAAGTGACTTCAGCATGTTTAAAGTTGCAACACCATGATCATTATTTACAGAAACTTCTGCAGTTCCTGCTTTAAATAAATCTGCACCTGTTCCCATGTACATATTTACAAATTCTTCGCCCAAGTTCCAACCAGCTTTAGTATTTAAAGCTACTGGATATTCCATTAATCCTGCACTTCGAATTGCTTCTGCAGCAGCAATTACTTCTTCGTAAGTGCCTGGAATATTACTTACCCCAGCTTTATCTAGCATGTCTGTTCTAGTAAATAAGTGTTGAGCATTTGCCATGAATGCAACTGCCATTACTTTACCATTTACTGTAATTAACTGGCTCTTATTTAATCCAGCTCCATGTTCAGCAACCAAATCATCAAGTGACCTTACTAAACCATCATTCATCAATGTTACTAAAGTAGAGTTCGAAACTATTACTGACGAATACTGCGATGGGTTTGCAGTTAATGCTGCAACCATAATATCTTTATGATCTTTTGTTAAATTTGCTTCAACCTTCACACCATTACCTGCACATTTTGCAGCCTCTGCTGTTACAGCTTGAATTGCTGGGAAATCATTTGAAAGAATGCTGACATTACCGCCAGAAATTCCACAATCAGCTATTGCTGAACTTCCCAAAAGCGCGAACGCTCCCGCGAATGTTATTGTTTTTAGAAACATAAGTTACTCCCTATATTAGTTATCGATATACCTTGATAGAATATATCAGTTGGACCCCCCTTATTCGGGGATTATATTTGGGGGTTAATCCCCTATTCGCTCACCTGTTTGATCATCAAACAAATGACAAATTCCTTTTGGCACAGATATGTGAACCATATCACCTATCTCCACACGATAATCTTTTGCAGCCTTAACAGAAACCAATTCATTATTTACGCGAACTGTTATCATTGTTGCATCTCCAAGTAATTCCATTGCATAAACTGCAGCATGAATTTCCCCACCATTTTCAACTATTGATGCGTCTTCAGCACGAAAACCTAATTGTATAGGTCCATCTTTCTGTTTAATTCCTGAAACACTTATAAAGTCACCTTTAAAGACTTTATTTAGAATTTCACCACGAACGAGATTCATTGCTGGAGAACCAATGAAACTAGCAACAAATGCATTTTCTGGATGGTCATAAATATTGGTCGGGCTGCCTACTTGTTGTACGATTCCATCTTTCATAACAACAACTCGATCAGCAAGCGTCATAGCTTCAATTTGATCATGCGTTACATAAATAGTTGTAACTTTTAATTCATGGCTCAAATTTTTTATTTGCGCCCTTGTTGATACTCTCAGCTTTGCATCTAAATTTGACAAAGGCTCATCCATAAGAAATACATTTGGCTCACGAACAATTGCTCGAGCAAGAGCAACCCTTTGTCTTTGGCCTCCAGATAATTCTGCTGGCTTACGGTGCAAAAAATCATCCAATTCAACCATCGCAGAAGCACGCATAACACGTTCTTGATGTTCAGTTTCAGGTATTTTACGAACTTTTAATGGAAACCTTATGTTTTCATAAACATTCATATTTGGATATAATGCATAAGACTGGAAAACCATCGCCACATCTCGGTCCTTTGGATCAAGATCATTAACGCGCACACCATCTATTAAGATGTCGCCGTCCGTTACATCTTCAAGGCCAGCAATCATCCGCATTGTTGTTGTTTTACCACATCCAGAAGGCCCTAATAAAACAAGGAACTCCTGATCTTTAATAGTTAAATTAAAGTTATCGACACCGACAAATGTGCCCCATCGTTTTGATAAATTATTTAGTTTTATTTCTGCCATGCATTCCCCCAAATGGTTAAAACCATTTTTGCATACGTTTGCAAAAAAGATAGACTTTCATTTTCAATTCTGCAAGAATAATTTTACAAAAATATATTTTTTACACTATATCGTTGAAAACCTTTAAGAAGATCTAACCCATGTCCAATTATCAAAAAGAAAAACGTATTGTACTGGATTATTATGAGGCACTCGATTCAGCAACAGACGACAGAATCACCCAAGTCTTAGAAGAGTTCACAACAAAAAATTACATATGGCGGGCTTTCCACCCATTTGGCCTACAAACTGATGTTAATGAGATTTCTGAACAATGTTGGAAGCCCTTAAAACATGCTTTAACAAGCATGCAAAGAAGAATGGATATATTTTTCGCGGGTAGTAATTATATTGATGATAATAGTTCTGTATGGGTTTGCTCTATGGGGCACTTAATTGGATTATTTGATTTTCCTTGGTTAGGTATCAAGCCAACAAAAAAATTGACTATGCTTCGGTATGCTGAATTCCATAAAATAGAAAATGGAAAAATTTCAGAAACAGCATTTTACTTTGATATTCCTCATTTAATGCTTCAAGCTGGATATTCTCCATTTCCTGATCAAAGAGCTGCTCATTTAATACAACCAGGGCCTGCTCCCCATGATGCCTTGTTATTTTCTGATGCTGATTTCACTGAAGGCAAAAAAACAATGAATGCCATGAATTTTATGATAAAAGATTTGGGCCAATGGCAAAGTGGCTTGCCACTTGTAGATGAACTTGCCCGCAGTTGGCATAACGATATGATTTGGTGGGGACCTGCTGGAATTGGATCCACTTACACAATTGAAAGATATGCAGAACAACACTCGGGGCCTTTTAGAGCAGCCTTTAGTGATAGATCAGGGACAGGCCACATAGCTCGAATATCAGAAGGTCATTATGGTGGATTTTTTGGATGGCCCAATTTTAGTGCAAAACCTACGGGTGGATACCTTGGACTACCACCAAGCGATACGATTGGGGAGTTTAGAGTAATTGATATTTATCGCCGTGAGGGTGACAAATTAAAAGAAAATTGGATATTTATAGATTTACTGCATTTTTTCAAACAACAAGGCGTTGATATATTAAATAAACTATAGATATTTATTAATTGATTAATCTTATTTTTTTTAAATTAGAAATATTC
>JGI26082J51739_10001184_pt1 | contig 16465 bp, 15 predicted proteins | sample SaaInl5LU_22_DNA_FD_51739 | JGI IMG/M metagenome (IMG submission 51739)
AACCCGGATTCGTCATACCGGAGCGAAATTTGGCTTTTTGCATCGGGGCGCAGAAAATCGGCGCGACCCGATCGTCGGAGCTCGGCCTGTCGCTCGACCAGTCGATGCGAGTAATAAATAGGAGCTGGCATCAGCGCATCGGTTTCATTCGCCGCGTACCCGAACATTAACCCTTGATCACCGGCGCCCTGACTCGCCTCATCGGCCTCGAGGGTACCCATGGCGATGTCTGGCGATTGAAGGCCAATCGCATTGATGATTGCACAGGTATTGCCGTCGAAACACACATCGGAACTGTCATAACCGACGTCGCAAATGACTTTTCGAACGGTGCTTTCGATTTCACCAGGTGTCACCGTCGCCGAGGAGGTGACCTCACCGGCTAAGATGGCCATGCCCGTTTTGACCAGCGTTTCCACCGCGACGCGGGCATTCGCATCTTTGGAAAGGTAAAGATCTAGCACAGCGTCTGAGATTTGATCAGAAAGCTTGTCCGGATGTCCTTCCGAGACTGACTCGGACGTAAACAATGCGTATGAGCTCACAAAATGACTCCCCGTCTTGGATTTGGGTGAATCATATAAAGATATCTTTATATGTCAATGTTTAGAGTTGTGAGTCTATTACAAAATGCGGACAACACCGTCCGACGTGCTGATCAGCAGTACATCGGCCCCGCGATTTGCAAAAATGCCATTGCAGACCACGCCCGTGATGTCGTTGATGTGACTCTCTAGCGTCGATGGGTTGTCGATGCGTAATCCGTGAACATCCAGAATAATGTTTCCGTTATCCGTGATCACCCCTTCTCGCCAAATTGTGTCGCCTCCCAACTGGTTTAAGGCATCGCTTACTAGGGTCCGGGCCATTGGGATAACTTCAACCGGCAGGGGAAACGTGCCCAGTGTTTCGACCATTTTGCTTCCGTCAGCAATGCAAATAAATTCTCTGGCTTTGGCGGCGGTAATTTTTTCTCGCGTGAGCGCGGCACCACCGCCCTTGATCAGGAAGCCCTCAGCGGTCGACTCATCCGCCCCATCGACATAAACATCGACATGGTCCACATCGTTTAAGTCTTTGACTTCAAAGCCCAGCTCTCGCAGCAGTGCGGTGGAGCGCTCAGAGCTGGAGACGGTGCTTAGAATGCGGTCTCGAAGATGTGGCAATTCGGCGATGAAGCACTCCGCGGTACTCCCGGTGCCAATGCCGAGGACCAAGTTATCACCATGGGCTGTGGCGACACGCGAGATGGCCTCTTTTGCGACGGCTTGTTTGAGTTCGTGAGCGTTCATGATGTATCCCTATCGGCGTTGCAGTGGATTATGCCTGTTTCAGTGGAAATACCTTTCCGGGGTTTAGAATTCCGTCCGGATCGAAAATCGACTTGATCGCGCGCATGGCTTCAATTTCTGACTCAGTCTTGGTGTAGCCAAGATAAGGTGCTTTGAGAGTCCCCACGCCGTGTTCAGCCGAAACGCTGCCGCCCAGCAATTGAATCGCTTCAAAAATTTCTTTAGATACCTCACCACAACGCGCCTTAAATACCGCAACGTCGAGCGCCTCGGGTTTCAGTATATTGAGATGCAGGTTGCCATCGCCGATGTGCCCGTACCACACCACTTCCCAGCTTGGGTAATGTTGATGAACAACAGCGTCTACCCGTGAAAGAAGTTCAGGAACATTGCTGACGGTGGCGGAGATATCATTTTTATAAGGCGTCCAGCGGGTCAGGGTTTCAGAAATGTCCTCTCGCAAGCGCCACAATGCACGTGCTTGGGCAACGCTCTGGCTCATCACGGCGTCGATGACCCAGCCCTCTTCCATACACGCCTCTACCGCGTCAAAGAGCGCATTTTCAATGCTCTCGCTGTCATTTTCGAACTCGATGAGCGCATAGAATGGGGTCTGTGTGTCAAAGGGTCTGGCAACCCCGGCATGCTCGACTACCTTGCTGACAGCGAGCTCAGAAAAAAATTCATAAGCCAACAGCGACGCCGTTGACTGAATGTGTTCAAGGACCCGCATTATCGCGTCCATGTCGCTCAGCCCGAGCACCAGCACGGTTGCATTTTTTGGCGGTGCAGTCAGCTTTAAGGTCGCCTGTGTAATAAACCCTAAAATGCCTTCGGAGCCAATGAACAGGTGGCGGAAGTCGAGCCCCGTATTATTCTTCGTCAAGCCTTTATTAAGTGCCATGACTTCGCCCTTGCCCGTCACCACCGTAAGTCCAGCTACCCATTCGCGAGTCATTCCGTAGCGGATAACGTTGATTCCGCCCGCATTGGTGGCAATATTTCCGCCAATCTGACTGGACCCACTGGAGGCGAAGTCAACGGGATAAAACAGGCCCACCTGGCTCGCAGCGTCTTGGATGGACTGAGTAATTGCGCCAGCCCCTACAGTCACTGAGCGGTCCGTTACGTTGACAGCACCGACGGCATTTAACTTGTCCATGGAGACCACGACTTCCCTGTTTGCGGCGACTGCGCCACCACTCAGTCCTGTCCTGCCTCCCGATGGGACAAGTGCAAAACCGTGTTTACGCGCGCAGTGCACCGCGGCGACAACGTCCTCGGTTGAGCGTGGGAAAACAATAGCCAGAGGCGAGGGCGTTGCAAAGCGAGTCCAGTCTTGACCATAAGTTTCAAGCGACAACGAATCGGTAGCAACTTGCTCGGGAGTGAGCGCTTTGCCCAATTCCTGAATAACATCTATTGATGGCTGAGTCATTCTAAACCCCGTGTGTATAACGTCCGTAATGCTATCATCCGCTCCCCGTGCTGTGACACCAACCGAAGCCTACTGATGAAACAACAATCGCTACAAAAGTCGAAGATTAAGTTCCTTTTACTCGAGGGTATTCACGAGAGCGCAGTGGATGCGCTTCGACGAGCGGGCTACGACAATGTGCTGACTTATTCTAAATCGTTATCGACTGACGAGTTGTGTAAAGCGATCAAAGACGCCCATTTTGTCGGCATACGGTCACGCACGCAGCTCAGTGAAGAAGTCCTTGAAGCCGCAGAGCGGCTGGTCGCGATTGGGTGCTTTTGTATCGGTACAAATCAGGTNGATTTAACGGCCGCGGCGCGCAAAGGGGTGCCCGTTTTTAATGCGCCATTTTCGAACACGCGCAGTGTGGCAGAACTGGTCATGGCTGAGGTCATTGTCTTGCTGAGGGGGATTCCGCAACGCAGTGCGGCTGCGCACCGAGGCGAGTGGCAAAAAACTGCAACGGGCGCTCATGAATGCCGTGGAAAGACACTTGGGATCATTGGGTACGGCAATATTGGCATGCAGCTCGGCGTCATCGCCGAAGGGCTGGGTATGAAGGTTGTGTACTTTGACGTGGAGTCAAAATTGCCGCTTGGGAATGCCCAGCCGAAAGCCACCTTGGCAAGTTTGCTCGAGGTGGCACACGTCGTGAGTTTACACGTCCCCCAGCACGCGAGCACAGAGTTATTGATCGGCCCTCAAGAGATCGAGATCATGCGTTCAGGCGCCATGCTGATCAATGCGTCAAGAGGCAATGTCGTCGATCTTGAGGCCTTGGCTGACGCGCTTAAATCCGGGCACATTGGCGGTGCCGCAATCGACGTGTTTCCCGTTGAGCCGCGGTCAAATAATGACGAATTTTTATCGCCCCTCAGAGGACTGGATCAGTGCATTTTGACGCCGCACATTGGGGGTTCGACACAAGAGGCCCAGGAAAATATTGGTGTCGAGGTTGCTGACAAGCTAACGCGCTATAGCGACAACGGAACGACCCTCTCAGCAGTCAACTTTCCTGAGGTGTCGCTGCCCGCGCATGATGGAAAGCATCGCTTACTCCACGTTCACAGCAATATTCCCGGCGTCATGAGTGCCATTAACCGGGTGTTCAGCGAAAACAATGTGAATGTCAGCGGCCAATACCTGCAGACAATGGGCGATACCGGCTACGTCGTCATCGACATTGAGACTGATTACTCTAAAGCGCTCATTAAGGGATTGACGGCGATCGAGGGGACGCTGAGAACGCGGGTTTTGTTCTAGCGCATCACCTGCTTTTTGCATTAAATCAGGGCTAATAAAAGTGGGATAATCAACGTTATTTCAGGCTAATCCATGAGATGATGGCGGCCGATTATTTACAACTCAACAGAGGATATCGTCTTGCAAGAAGGTCATGACGTCACAGTAACGCATCAGCAAGCGGCTAACGCAATTAGAGCGCTCTCAATGGACGCGGTTCAGCGGGCGAACTCCGGTCATCCCGGAGCACCGATGGGAATGGCTGATATCGCGGAAGTGTTGTGGACGCGCTATCTCAAGCACAACCCGACGAATCCGAACTGGGCCGATCGAGACCGGTTTGTGTTGTCTAATGGGCACGGATCAATGCTCATTTATTCGTTGCTGCATTTAACCGGCTACGACCTCTCTATCGATGACATCAAAGAATTTCGTCAGCTACACAGTAAGACGCCAGGGCATCCCGAGTACGGATATACGCCAGGGGTAGAGACAACCACGGGACCCTTGGGTCAGGGGCTTGCAAATGCGGTCGGCATGGCTGTTGCAGAAAAGCTGATGGCCGCTCGGTTTAATCAGGGCGACCACCGAATTGTTGACCATCGAACGTGGTGTTTTGTGGGTGATGGTTGTTTGATGGAGGGTATTAGCCATGAGGCATCCTCGTTGGCAGGAACGCTTGGCTTAGGGAAGTTGACAGTTGTTTATGACGACAATGGAATCTCCATTGATGGAGACATCGAGGGTTGGTTTACCGACGATACACCGGCTCGATTCGAAGCCTACGGATGGCACGTTGTCCGAGATGTTGATGGACACAATGCCGATGCAATAGCTGCGGCCTTTGATGCGGCCATTGCCGATACAAAGCGTCCAACCCTGGTGTGTTGTAAAACAACGATTGGTAAAGGCAGTCCGAATAAAGGTGGTACGGAGTCTTGCCATGGTTCACCACTGGGCGATGACGAAATCGCGCTTACGCGAGAGGTGCTGGGCTGGAATTATGAGCCCTTTGTCGTGCCCGATGAAATCTATCAGCATTGGGATGCGCGCCCATCGGGAGCCATTGCTGAAGCGGATTGGAGGACGGCACTGGGCAGTTACGGCGGCGAGCATGCAGCGCTTGCGAGCGAGTTTGAGCGGCGGGTTAAGGGGGATCTGCCTGAGGCATTTTTCCGTGGTGTAGACGACTTTATTGCCCAGTGTATGGCCAATGAGTCTGACGTTGCATCGCGTAAAGCCTCTCAGCAAGCGATCGCGGCGATTGCCCCGACGCTTCCTGAGCTATTAGGCGGTAGTGCCGATTTGGCTGGCTCTAATTTAACCTTGTGGCCAGGCGCGCAAGCTGCGGATGCGTCCGACGCAGAGGGCAATTACCTCTATTACGGTGTTCGCGAGTTTGCAATGGCTGCCCTTATGAACGGTATTTCGCTTCACGGAGGGTTTATTCCGTTTGGCGGCACTTTCCTTATTTTTATGGAGTACGCGCGCAACGCAGTTCGTATGGCGTCACTGATGAAGCAGCGTGCGATTTATGTCTTCACGCATGATTCTGTGGGTCTGGGCGAGGACGGTCCCACGCACCAGCCTGTTGAGCAGCTTGCGTCGATGCGCTCAACACCCAATTTAGATACCTGGCGCCCGTGTGACGCCGTCGAATCAGCTATTGCTTGGAAGCAGGCTATTATGCGAACCGACGGTCCGTCTGCGCTCGTTTTTTCGCGTCAAACGCTGCCCCATCAAGTGGGTTCCGCGGGGCGCGTATCCGACGTTGCACGCGGTGGCTACGTGTTACACGAAGAGCAGGGTGAGCTCGAGGTCATTGTTATTGCAACAGGCTCCGAGATATCGCTGGCGGCCGAGGCTGCGGAAAAGCTTTCTGCAGCGGGACGGGGAGTTCGTGTGGTCTCAATGCCCTGCGCCGAGGTCTATGAGCGACAGGACGTGGAATACAAAGAGTCCGTCTTGCCCAGTCATATTTTGGCACGGGTGGCTGTCGAGGCGTCACACCAGGATTGGTGGTACAAATATGTGGGCTTAGACGGTCGTGTCGTTGGGATGAGCTCTTTTGGCGAATCAGCACCAGGACCCGTACTCATGAAGGAGTTTGGCTTCACTGTTGAGAATGTGATTGACGCGATTGAGGACGTGATCCTGAGTTGATGACCTCTGTTGGCATTAATGGACTGGGTCGCATCGGTCGGCTCCTGACACGCCGATTGTTCGAGCGTCACGACGCGAGGGCGGCATTGAGACTGACCATGTGCAACGAGGTGGCTGACGCAGCCACCGTTGCGCATTTACTAAAGTATGATTCTACCCATGGGCGGTTCTCTCAGCCTGTGGTGACTGACGGTGACCATTTAAATATTGTCGATCAAGCGGTGCTGCTGACGCATGAAACGGCGCAGTCGAAAGTTCGGTGGTCTGATCGGGACGTGAATATTGTGATCGATTGCACCGGCGTGGAATTTAATCGGTCGTCAGCCGCGCAACATCTGGGTGGTTCGGTGAGCAGAGTTATGCTGTCGCAGCCCGCAAGTACAGACGTCGATGGGACCATTATTTGGGGGCTAAATGACAGCACCTTAACCCCCGATATGTCTGTCATATCAGCAGGCTCGTGCACCAGCAATGCCTTGATGCCGGTGTTATCGGTCATCGATACGGCGTTTGGAATTCGAGCGGGTATTGTGACGACGATTCACTCAGCCATGAATGATCAACCGGTTATTGACGCCTATCATCACACTGACCTTCGAAAAACGCGGGCGGCATTTAACTCCGTTATTCCCGTCGAAACTGGTCTTGCTCAGGGCGTTGAACGCTTTTTCCCGCACCTGACGCATAAGATTAGCGCGCGCGCCCTCAGAGTGCCTACTCTCAACGTGTCGTCATTGGACGTTGTGGTCTCGGTTGAGTGTGACACCACGAGCGACGAGGTAAATGCCACTCTTCGTGAATCGCTGGGTAGATTCGGTGGCGTTCTTGCAGTGAACGATGAACCCTTAGCCTCCTGTGATTTCTTGGGCGCTGAGGCTTCAAGTATTGTCGACGCCACACAAACGCAGGTCAGTGGTGGACGACTAATTAAAGTGATGATCTGGTTCGATAACGAGTGGGCATTCGTTAATCGAATGGTCGATATCGCATTGCGGGTCTCCGAATTTGTCACCGAAGAGTCATCCAGGTAGCCCGCGTTAGCGAATTCAAACGAAGAACATTATGAGGTGATTTATGTTGGCCATGAACCAACTCTCTCTGTCGGGGAAGTGCGTTTTAATTAGACAAGACCTCAACGTTCCCATGCGGGACGGGGTTATTTCAAACAACGCAAGACTCCGTGCGGCGTTGCCGACCATCAGGTCGGCGGTGGCTGACGGTGCGGGTGTGGTATTGATGTCGCATTTGGGTCGTCCCTCAGAAGGGGCGTTTGCACCTGAATTTTCGATGGCGCCGGTGGCGGACGCGCTATCTTCCTTACTGGGTACAACGGTTGTACTCCAGTCGGACTGGCCTGACTCAATACCTGACCCCGGTGAAATCTGGCTGCTTGAAAACGTACGATTCAATACTGGAGAAAAATCCAATAGCGATGAGCTGGCCAAGCGTTATGCGGCCTTGTGTGATGTATTCGTGATGGATGCTTTTGGGACGGCGCATCGCGCTCAGGCCTCCACTCACGGTGTGGCCAAGTTTGCGCCGCAAGCGTGTGCTGGGCCTCTTTTGACGCGAGAGCTTGACGCCTTGACTCGCGCATTGAGTCAGCCTGCATCGCCTATGGTGGCTGTGGTGGGCGGATCCAAAGTGTCCACTAAGCTTGCCGTATTGGAGACCCTCTCAGAGATCTGCGATCAGCTCCTGGTTGGCGGTGGTATTGCAAATACATTTTTGGCGGCTGCTGGATACCCGGTCGGCCGGTCACTTCATGAGCCGGACCTGATTCCGATCGCCAAGAAGCTGATGGCGAAAACTCAAATTCCTCTGCCGCTGGATGTAGTTGTGGCGAAGGCATTTAGTGAAGAGGCACAGGCAACAGTCAAGCTGGCTGCAGATGTGGATGACGATGACATGATTTTAGACGTCGGTCCGCTGTCACAAGAGCGGCTCAGGCAGGTGCTCTTAGCGGCGGGAACCATTTTGTGGAATGGTCCGGTAGGCGTCTTTGAATTTCCAGCGTTTGCAAGTGGCACAGAGGCCTTGGCGAACGCTATTGCGGAAAGTGACGGCTTTTCACTGGCCGGCGGTGGCGATACATTAGCAGCGATTGATCAGTTCGATATTGCAGATCGTGTGTCGTACATTTCAACCGGCGGTGGCGCTTTTTTAGAGTTTGTCGAAGGGAAAGAGCTTCCCGCGGTGGCGATTTTAGCGGAGCATCACGATCAGTGAGTCGTGCATAATAGGAGAAGGATATGGCCCTAGTCAGCATGAGGCAGTTACTCGATTACGCTGCTGAACACCAGTTTGGTGTTCCAGCCTTTAACGTCAACAATTTAGAGCAGACACGCGCCATTATGGAGGCCGCCGCACACTGCGACGCACCTGTAATCATGCAAGCCAGCGCGGGTGCAAGGAAATACGCCGGCGCTCCTTTTCTTCGTGCACTGATGGAAGCTGCTGCAACGGAGTTTCCTGACATACCCATTGTTGTACATCAAGACCACGGAACATCTCCAGCAGTGTGCCAGCGATCGATCCAATTAGGGTTCACGTCGGTCATGATGGACGGGTCGCTGGGCAGCGACGGCAAGACGCCAATGGATTATGACTACAACGCGCGAGTGACCGCACAGGTAGTGGACATGTCTCATGCCTGTGGCGTGTCTGTCGAGGGTGAATTAGGTTGTCTGGGATCGCTCGAGACTGGAGAGGCCGGAGAGGAAGACGGCGTGGGTGCCGCAGGCAAGTTGACGCACGAACAGATGCTCACTGATCCGGACGAGGCCAAGCAATTTGTTGCAGATACCGGTGTCGATGCGCTTGCCATCGCCTGTGGAACGAGTCACGGAGCCTACAAGTTCACGCGCCCCCCAACTGGCGATATTCTGGCGATTGATCGCATTAAAGCGATTCATGCCAATATTCCCGAGACGCACCTGGTCATGCACGGGTCGTCAGCCGTGCCCCAAGACTGGTTACACATTATTAATAAATTCGGTGGTGAAATCCCGGAGACCTATGGCGTACCGGTTGAACAAGTGGTTGAGGGTATTAAACACGGTGTTCGTAAGATCAATATTGACACGGACCTTCGGCTCGCCTCCACCGGCGCGATACGCCGATTCCTTGCTGAAAACCCGGCAGAGTTTGATCCTCGGAAATACTTTAATGAGAGTTTGGTGGCCATGCGCGATATTTGCATTGCGAGGTACGAAGCCTTCGGTTGTGCCGGGCATGCTTCTCAGCTTAAGCCCCTGTCACTCGCGGAAATGCAAGAACGCTATAGTGCGGGGACCCTTTAGCCAGCGGATATAAGATCGGTGGCGGCGATGACTGACATAATCGCGTAAACTCCAGTTTTTTCCGATGCACTGGACGATGACAGACCCTTACATAGAAAAAATTTTGAACGCCAATGTGTATGACGTGGCCACTAAGACGCCATTGACACACGCGCCCTCACTGTCAGAGCGTTTGAACTGTGACGTACACCTCAAGCGCGAAGACTTGCAGCCTATTTTTAGTTTCAAATGTCGTGGCGCCTACAACAAAATGTCATCTTTAACGGATGAAGAGCGCGCACGTGGTGTCGTTGCGGCCTCGGCCGGCAATCATGCACAGGGCGTTGCGCTCGCTGCTCAAAAACTGGGTGTGGACGCCACGATTGTCATGCCTGTCACTACGCCCTCTATAAAGGTCGATGCCGTTAAGCGACGAGGCGCCAATGTGGTCCTTCAGGGTGACGCCTTTGACCAAGCCTCTGAATTCGCCAGTCGGCTTGTGGCGGAACGCGGTGCAATCTATCTTCACCCCTTCGACGACCCTGATGTCATTGCTGGCCAAGGCACGGTGGGTCTTGAGGTTTCTCGTCAATTACCAAGCCCTGCGGATTATGTATTTATTCCGTGTGGAGGCGGCGGTCTTTTGTCGGGCATGGCAGTGTTTCTCAAACACGTCTGGCCCGAGGTCATGGTCATTGGTGTTGAGCCCGCAGATGCGGCTTGTGCGCTAGCCGCGCGTCAAAATAGTGAGCGTGTGACGTTGGATTCAGTGGGGTTGTTTGCCGATGGCTGCGCTGTTGCAAGGGTGGGGAAAGAGACGCATCGCGTTATTGAGCAATATGTGGATGACATCATTACCGCAAGTACTGACGAGATGTGCGCCGCAGTCAAAGATATCTTTGAAGACACTCGCGCAATTGCTGAGCCGGCTGGCGCGCTTGCGATCGCGGGTATGAAGACCTACTTGGCCGAGCATGACCTGACGGGGAAACGGGTCGTTGCTGTTCTCAGTGGCGCCAATACTAACTTTGACCGGTTGCGCTACATTTCTGAGCGAACTGATATTGGTGAGCGACGCGAAGCTGTTTTGAGCGTTACGATCCCCGAGGAGCCCGGTGCGTTTAGAGCCTTTTGCCGCACGATCGGTAAACGCAATATCACAGAGTTCAATTATCGAGCGGGCAGCGACACCGATGCTCGCGTCTTTGTCGGTCTTACGGTTGTGCCACAAAGTCGGGATGTCAGTGACTTAACCGGAAATCTTGAGCATTGTGGTTACAGCGTCGTGGACTTGACTGACAACGAAATGGCAAAGCTTCATGTGCGGCATATGATTGGTGGTAAGTTGACCGCCAATGGGTCCCAGGAGCACGTGTTTCGTGTTGAATTCCCTGAGCGGCCCGGCGCTCTCATGACGTTTCTTGACGCGTTGGGGTCGGAGTTCAATATTTCGATGTTCCACTACCGCAATCACGGTGCCGCTTATGGGCGAATCTTGGTTGGTTTTACCGGTGCGGAGGGTTTTGGTGGGCGCTTGATTGCAACATTGAATGGCATTGGCTTCAGATACTGGGAAGAAACAGAAAATCCTGCGTATCGTGAATATTTAAAGCCGGTTGATTTGTGAAAAATTACCATTATGATAATGACAACTCGCCATCTTTAGCGGGGAATGAACGAAAGAACTCGCTGGGGGCGTTGTGGGGAATAGAAAGCCAGGGCTATTTACGGCCCTGTTAATGGGGTTTGTGGTTGTTATTACGGCAAGTGCGTTAACCGCACGCGAGGGTGAGGCTACAGACACCTCAGGTCAGGTTTGGTCCCAAGAGTTAGACTAAGGCGAGCGCTTATTGCGGTTTGTAAGGGCACCTCAAAACTTAAAAACAGAGCAGACCCTCTTCACTAAGAAAGCCGTCGAGCCTGACGTCGTAGTGATCCACTGGCACAGCCTCTACCAACTGACACCTGAAACCGATGCCCAGCTTGAACCCGAGCGCGGACGCGAGTGCGCGATCGTAGTAGCCCTTGCCAAAGCCCAAGCGGTTGCCCTGACCGTCACAGGCGGCGAGCGGCACCAAAAACAGATCAATGTCCTCAAGTGGTCTTTCCGGAGTGGAGTCGGGTGGTTGCATGACGTTACCCGAGCCTGTCAGCAGCGGGGTGTCTTGGGAAAGTTCATGAAAACTCATTTCGAAATCCGCCAAGGTTCGTGGAGCAACGAATCGGCGGGCATGTCCTGCGCGTTCCAACAGGGGTGAAACGTCCACCTCTGTTTTGAGTGGAATGTATGTTGCTATAGTGGACGCGGTTAAAAATGGCGCCCAGGCTTGAAGGGTATCGAGAATTATCTCGCTTTTCTCTCGCCGAGCTTGAGCTGACAGCCTTCGGCGCTCCTCAAGAATCTTGGCACGGATCGCAGTTTTCAGTTCCAGCATGGTGTGAAACGTCTCAAAAAAAATCTGACCCAGAGTACCGCCGACGGTGTCGCCCTTGAACCGTAGCGGTTCAAGGTGGTGATCCCCATTCTGCATCAGGCGTCCCGGTCGCGCCGGGCTTGCACAACAGCAGAGGTGGACATCTCCGGGTGGTGCTTTATCGGCTCGAGGACTGACGGTCTAGCAAATACACCAGGTCATTGCGAAGTATAGCCGACTCTGGACGTTTGGATTAAGAAATTTCAAATTGCCGCAGCTGAAACAAAGCCTCATCAATACGACTGGTCATGCCCTTAATCTGATCCTCTTGGGAATCATCGAGCTGCACACCTGATTGAAGCAGCAGCACCTGATGGCTGAGATTAAGGGCAGCCATAATGGCTACCCGCTCAAGCCCGATGACCTTGCCGGTCGATCGAATGGCGCGCATCTGATCATCGAGATCACGTGCGGCTTGCTGCAGCTCTTGTTCTTGTTCCGGTTCACAAGCGACCTGATAGCTCTTGTCTAATATATCGATGCTCACCGTGTGCTGGCGCATTATTGGTTACTCTCCAGCGCCTTGAGTCGGCTGATTGATCGCTCGATATAGTCACCTGACTTCCTCTGCCGTTCGAGCAACTCGCGTTTTTCATGCTGAAGATCAGTCAGGCGTTTTTTGAGGGCTTGGTTTTCTAACTTCAGTTCGGTGCTGAGGTCGATAAGGTCACCCACTTTAGATTCAAGTGTTTTAACAAGCTTATCTGACACTTAGATTGCACCCTCTTCCTTATTCGGCTTCACTATAGGTAAGCGGCCCATACGGGTCAATCAAAGACACGCCTGAATGCTTGATAACGCACAGGCCTATAGAAGCGAAATTATCATGCTGGACTTGCTGGGCGCCTTTGAGGAAATGCCTGAATGGGAAGAAATAGCCGACCAACTATTTAATGCGGGACTGACACTAAACCCGTCCGAATTGCACGGGGCATTGGTCGGTCTGATGGGTGCAGGATTTGACCCCGATGACAGTCACCATTTAGAGCAGACGCTCGTGTCGGTTGAGAAAGCCGTTGGGGTGCAANTGCAAGGAGAGTTAGTTGACATGGNGTCTCGCCTAAATTTGTCAACAATGTCGGCCATCGTTGATACCGACTACGCTTTTAGATTGCTGATCCCGGATGATGACGACCCTATTGAGCAGCGGCTTAGGTCTTTCTCAAACTGGGTGACAGGCTTTATATCGGGCTTTACTGAGGGAATGACGGTGCGTGACGCAACCGGTGTGGCTATTCAGTCTGAAGTGGCCGATGTGCTAAAAGATTTTGCCGCTATCGCTCAGGTAGAGTCTGATCCAGTAGAGACTGAGGAAGCTGAGAGGGAGCTTGAAGAATTGGTAGACTACGTGCGCTTAGCCGCCGTCAGTATTGTGCAAGATGCGATAAATAATAGGGAGTCCGAGTCTTGAAAATAAGTAAGTCAGAATACGCCGCGAGAAGAAAGCGGTTGATGTCAGAGATGATGCCCAACAGCGTCGCCATTATTCCTTCTGCAAAAGAAGTGACACGAAGCAGAGATACCGATTACCCGTTTCGACAGGACAGCGACTTCTTTTACTTGACCGGATTTATGGAACCCGACGCAGTACTTGTCTTACTGCCGGGCAGACGGCAGGGCCAAGTGTTGATGTTTTGCCGAGACCGCGATCCTGAGCGCGAGCTTTGGGACGGATATCGGCAAGGGGCTGAAGGCGTGGTGGCGAACTTTGGAATGAATGATGCGTATCCAGTTGGCGACATCGATGACATTGCTCCGGGTCTGATCGAGGGACGCTCAACGATTTATTATTCCATGGGACACGACGATGGTTTTGATCGACGGGTCCTAGGGTGGGTCAACCAAATTCGCGCTAAAGTACGAACCGGCGCCAAGCCCCCTGGTGATATTTCCGATCTTGCCTTTTTGCTTCATGAGCACCGCTTGATTAAATCGGATGCCGAAATACGACTGATGCAGCGTGCCGCAGACATCAGCGCTCAAGCACATTGCAGAGCCATGCGTGAATGCAGTCCTGGACGATACGAGTATCACCTAGAATCAGCGATACAGCATGATTTCGCTGAACACGGTGCGCGTTTCGTTGCCTACAACTCTATTGTCGGCAGTGGAAAAAATGCCTGTTGCCTACATTACACCGACAACGATGCGAAAATGGTGGACGGTGACCTTGTTCTGATCGATGCCGGCTGTGAGTATCAAGGCTANGCGGCAGACATTACGCGGACGTTCCCCGTGANCGGTCGTTTCAGTGAGGAGCAGCGCGCTATNTACAACGTGGTCTTGAANTCTCANCTTGCGGCCATTNCAGCGACTAAGCCTGGGGCAAAATGGAATCGGCCTCACGACGTGACAGTGCAGGTCATCACCGAGGGTTTGGTTGAGTTAGGTCTTTTGTCGGGTGATGTTGAGGAGTTGATTGACGCGGGCGCTTACACCGACTTTTACATGCATCGAGCCGGTCACTGGCTGGGTCTTGACGTTCATGATGTTGGCGAATATCGGATCGATGGAAAGTGGCGACCGCTTGAGCCTGGAATGGTCCTCACCATTGAGCCAGGGATCTACGTGGCGCACGACAACAACAAGGTTGACCCCAAGTGGCGTGGTATCGGTGTTCGAATCGAAGACGACGTCTTGGTGACCAAGGGCGGCTGCCACGTCCTGACATCAGGCGTCCCCAAAGACGCTGATGACATTGAAGCGCTAATGGCTGCTGTGTAGTGACCGATCAGCCTCACCTTGCCATTGTCGGGGGGGGTCTTGCGGGACTCTTGTTGGCATCGCGGGTTGGCGAGCGGCTGAACGGTCCATTGCGGGTCAGCCTTATCGAGCGCAGGTTTCCAAAGGCGCCTCAAGATTCGCTCGATACGCGTGCTACAGCGCTGAGTCGAGGCTCGAAAGAGCGCCTAGCGTCCTGGGGTTTTTGGCCTGATCTTGAGCCTTCTGCAAAGGCGATCAACGATATTCATGTCTCGCGTCAATCACGCTTTGGCAGCGCCCAACTGCGCGATGACGGGCTTCAGGGCGAACCGATGGGTTGGGTGATTGAAAATGCGCTCCTTCAGGCCTCACTACTCGATCGCTGCGAGCGGGCAGAGGTTGACGTCATCGAAGGCCGAGAAGTGGTCGATTTTTCCGCTACCGGGAGGCGCCCAGAGTTGGTGCTTGATGACGCTCGGGAAATTAAAGCGGATCTTGTGATCATTGCTGACGGTGCGGAGTCGGTACTTCGTCAGTCGTTAGGTATTGGCGTGCATCGACGCGCCGCTGTGCAATACGCGATCGCCTTTAATTGCGAAACCGACGGTGAGGACCGCGCGTTGGCTTATGAACGTTTCACAGACGAGGGCCCCTTGGCATTTCTACCCTTACCCAGCAGCGGATCTTCAAAGCCACGCTACAATGTGATTTGGTGTGCTCATCAAGATACGCAAGCACGACTGCTGCGATTAAACGACCGTGATTTCATATCGGAATTACAGTCAATGATTGGTTGGCGAGTCGGCAAGTTAACGAAGATTGGGCAGCGCGCGGGTTGGCCACTTAGCGTGGTTATTAGTCGAGAGACGATCCGACATCGCTGTATTTTACTGGGTAATGCGGCGCATACAGTTCATCCCGTGGCGGGTCAGGGCTTTAATCTCTCTATAAGAGATATCCATCGCTTGGATGGGCTTATTCACCATGAAATGTCCTGCGATGCACCGTTCGGTTCGTTGAAAAGACTGAGCAGCTTCGCGCGCGACAGTTCGTCTGACCATGAACAAACGATTTCTGCGACGACGTTTCTTTCTCAATTGTTTGATACGCCATCACCGCTCATTGATGGGTTGGGCAGTGCTGCATTGTCGCTACTGGACATGGCCCAGCCTGTGAAGCGGCGTGTTGCCGAGTTTGGGATGGGGAGACGGTAGGCATGGCGCGTCAGGACGTCGACATTGCCATTATTGGAGCTGGTGTCGTAGGGCTAGCAACTGCGCTGGCAATCGCACCCACGGGCTTGCGTATTGCCGTTTTTGATGCGCAGAAAGAGCCAAACGAGCCGTCTGAAGAGCGAGCGATAAATGCGTGGAGTCGCCGAGTAACGGCGTTAACACCCGCATCGATCGAATTTTTAGAGGCGCTGGAGGTTTGGCAGAGCATCCATGCGACTCAGCGCGTCGGCGCCTATACTGACATGTGTGTCTGGGATGCCGAGGGCACGGGCTGTGTTCAATTTACCGCCGAAGAGTTAAGACTGAATGAGCTTGGAATCATTGTTGAGTCTTCGGTCACCGTCGATGCGCTGAAGCGGCGTGCGGCGTTAGTACCGAATATCCAGGTGTTTTGGGACACCCGGCTTGATGCGCTTTCAACGCATAGCGAGGGTGCGGAAATGCTGACTTCGTCCGGTGACGAGGTGGTTGCCTCTCTTACGATTGGCGCCGACGGCGGTCGATCGAAAAGTCGCGATTTTGCCGCTATGCGAACCCGGACATGGTCCTATCAGCAGCAAGCGATTGTTGCGACTGTCAGGGTTGAGCCGGATCA
>JGI26082J51739_10001189_pt1 | contig 16419 bp, 18 predicted proteins | sample SaaInl5LU_22_DNA_FD_51739 | JGI IMG/M metagenome (IMG submission 51739)
GGTCAATAACCAGTGTGCGATTACCACTCTGTGCACTGACAGCGGCCAGATTAACGGCGACGCTGGACTTACCGACGCCTCCTTTCTGATTAAAAACGACTCGACGCATAAGCGCTCCTCTACTTTTAATTACGAAGCTCTAAATCGCGAAAAGCGTTGCTCTGGCTAGCCCTGAGAGAGTAACTCTCGCAGATCGATGATGGCGGCATTCGCCCGCGAGATGTAGGACGCCATCACCAACGAGTGGTTAGAGAGCAAACCGAATTCAGTGCCGTTTAAAATCATCGGGCTCCAGATGGTGTTCTGCGTCGCCTCCAGCTCTCGGACAATCTGGCGCAGACTCACAACGGCATTTTTCCGCTCGAGACTTTGCTGAAAATCGAGTTCGATGGCATTCAAAATGTGGATCAGCGCCCAAGCAGTGCCTCGCGCTTCATAGAAAACATCATCTATCTCCATCCAAGGCGTCTGTACTTCAACCTCGGCCGCTACCGCTGTAGATTGATCTGCACCGCTGGTTCCCGCCAGGTCGGTATTCAGGCGTTTTTGCCCGACACTTGCACTTAAGCGCTGTGACAAACTGCCTAACCGGGTCGAAACGTCACCCAGCCAATCCCGCAAGTTATCAGCGCGCGCGTAAAACTGCGTATTCTCTGCTTGCAGTCTCGGTTCTGCCGCGGCAAGGTCAGGCTGTTCGGTTGATTGCGACTGCGAACGGCTGAAGGTTTTGCGCATCGCGCGGCTCAGATCTCGCGCCTGAACCAGCACACCAAACTCCCAGTTGGAGATATTATCCAGCCAGACTCCCGGTGGAGTTCGATCGTTAGAGATATAGCCACCTGGCTTGTCCAGCAAAGTCTCCACCAGAGAGATCAGCGTGCTAGTTGTATGAGAGCCAACAACGACTTCAGATTGTTTAGCAGCGGCACGCTCGGCCGCAGTAGCACGCACATCAAACTGTGATGGAGCCCAACTCCAATAAATGCCAATAACAATCGCAGCGAAGAGATAGAGTGCCAGCACAATCCCCAGCGGGAATAACAGGCGACTTCCGCGGGTAGCACTGAATCGGTCCCATAAATCTAGCCAACGACGTTGGAGCGACTGCATTTTTGTACCTCAAATTTTGATTATGCTGCACTGCACTATAAACAGTTCCACAATAGCAGGGATGGTGAATAGGNCAAAGTCCTATTGTTAACCGCTTATCTGACGCATCGATGAACGACAAGAATGATTGACGAAACTTTGTAGATATGTTCGAGGAAACTGTCGATAAATGTCACACATCTACCTCATTTCGCCATTATTTTCGCTGGACATTCCAACCTAGATTACGCACACTATCGACCAATGTAGAAGAGGCCCTGTTTGCTCTCTTCTCCCTCTATCTGCCGCGATATGGCAGCCATTTAGTTGTTTTAGGAAAGTCTGATGGATATCCGCAAAGTCAAAAAACTTATCGAACTCCTCGAAGAGTCAAACATCAACGAAATTGAGATCAAAGAGGGCGAAGAGTCAGTTCGTATCAGCCGCGGTTCATCAGTAGCACCAATGGTACAAGCAGCTCCTGCTATGGCTGCACCCGCTCTGGTAGCGGCTCCAGCACCTGTTGCTGCACCAGCGGCAGAAGCGGCGCCCGCAGCACCTGCTGGACACACAGTTAACTCTCCGATGGTTGGTACTTTCTACCGCTCACCTTCTCCAAGCGCTCCAGCCTTTGTCGAAGTCGGCAAGACGGTGAAAGCGGGTGACGTAATCTGCATCGTTGAGGCGATGAAGATGATGAACCAGATCGAAGCAGATAAGAGCGGTGTGGTCGAAGCGATCCTGGTTGAAGATGGTCAGCCAGTTGAGTACGACCAGCCGCTGATTATTATTGCCTAAGCACCACCAACGAAAGGATCTACCCCATGCTGGATAAAGTGCTTATTGCCAACCGCGGCGAGATCGCCCTGCGCATCCTGCGCGCTTGTAAAGAGTTGGGCATCAAGACTGTGGCAGTGCACTCACAGGCAGACCGTGACCTGATGCACGTACGTTTGGCAGATGAGGCCGTCTGTATCGGCCCCGCCTCCTCCGCCCAAAGCTACCTCAACATCCCTGCTCTAATCGCTGCTGCAGAAGTGACCGACTCTATGGGTATTCACCCGGGTTACGGCTTTCTGGCAGAAAACGCTGATTTTGCTGAGCAGGTAGAGCGCTCTGGTTTCGCCTTCATCGGACCGCGCGCTGATACTATTCGACTGATGGGCGATAAGGTATCTGCGATTCAGGCGATGCAGAAAGCCGGCGTACCAACGGTACCGGGCTCTGATGGCCCACTCCCGATCGATGATGTCGAAGAGCTACATAAAATTGCTCGCCGNATCGGCTACCCTGTCATCATCAAAGCTGCTGCCGGTGGCGGNGGTCGCGGTATGCGCGTGGTGCACACTGAAGCTCATCTACACAACGCGGTGCAGGTCACTCGTTCAGAAGCTAAGGCTGCATTCGGCGACGATACCGTATATATGGAGAAGTTCCTCGAGAAGCCTCGCCATGTAGAGGTCCAGGTTCTGGCCGATGGTCAGGGTAACGCGATTCACCTCTATGACCGCGACTGCTCACTGCAGCGTCGTCACCAGAAGGTGGTCGAGGAAGCTCCGGCGCCACACCTAGACCCAGAGTCACGCNCCAAGGTACTAAAAGCCTGTGTCGATGCCTGTATTGAAATNGGTTACCGCGGTGCCGGTACGTTCGAATTCCTCTACGAAGATGGCGGTTTCTACTTTATCGAGATGAATACTCGTGTACAGGTNGAGCACCCGGTGACTGAAGAGGTTACCGGTGTTGATATCGTTAAAGAGCAGTTGCGTATCGCCTCTGGCCTGCCACTCTCTATCAAACAGGAAGATGTCGTGTTGCGCGGCCACGCCTTTGAGTGCCGTATCAATGCTGAAGATCCGAAGAGCTTCATGCCAAGCCCGGGCCCGGTGAACTACTACCACGCGCCAGGCGGTAACGGTATTCGAGTCGATTCGCACATCTATTCTGGCTACAAAGTGCCGCCTCATTACGATTCACTGATTGCTAAACTGATCACATTCGCTGATGATCGTGAAACAGCGATGATTCGTATGCGCAACGCACTGGATGAGATGGTTATTGATGGCATCAAAACCAACATCCCGCTACACCATGAGATCATGCGCGATGCTAACTTTGAGAAAGGCGGCGTTAACATCCACTACCTCGAGAAGAAACTGGGCCTGTAGGACTCTACATCGAGGATGGAATAAGAGGCTCGCACTGGCGGGCCTTTTTGTTTCTGACGTGAACTTTTTAAAACTCAGATCTTGGGCGATACTTATGGCTCGAGCTCCAAAGGACACCCGCTATGCCCTGGCTACAAATCAAGGTTCAAACCTCCCCCGATCATGCCGAACAGTATGAAGACCTGCTCTTGGCAGCTGGCTGCGCAGCAGTGACCTATCAGGACGGCGAAGATCAACCTATCTTTGAACCTGACCTAGGTACCACTCCGCTGTGGAATAACACTACAGTCACCGGTCTTTTTGCCGCAGAGCACAACCTTGAAGAGACCCTAGAGCTGCTCGATGAAGCCCAGGGCTCGATGTTCGGTGAGCAGGAGCAAAAACCCAGCTTCAGGTCAGAGATTCTTGAGGATAAGGATTGGGAACGGGAGTGGATGAGTCACTACCACCCAATGCAGTTTGGCGAGAACTTTTGGGTCTGCCCAAGCTGGTGTGAAGTGCCGGATACAGATGCCATCAACTTGATGCTGGATCCTGGCCTAGCGTTCGGAACCGGTACCCACCCAACTACGGCGCTATGCCTTGAGTGGCTGGCGGCACAGAGTTTGCAGGGTGAGGTAGTCGTGGATTATGGCTGCGGTAGCGGCATCTTAGGTATTGCCGCACTGCTGTTAGGGGCGGAGTCTGTTACCGGCGTCGATATTGATCCGCAGGCGCTGCAGGCTACCCAAGACAACCTGGTGCGCAACCAGCTTGATGCGAGTCGCCTGCCCGTCTTCTTCCCAGAGGATGTACCGCTGATTCAGGCGGACACGTTGGTGGCGAATATTTTAGCCGGCCCGCTGAAGCAGCTTGCGCCAACACTGGCTGAGCTGATTAAGCCCGGTGGTAAACTCCTGCTCTCAGGTCTGCTAGACTCACAGGGAGAGGAAGTAATAGAACACTACTCTCAGTGGTTCGATATGGAGCCAGCCGCGAACAAGGAAGAGTGGATCCGTCTGAGCGGCACCAAGCGCCGCTAAATGGTTCACGAGGACAGGAGTTAGAGTTGGTCGTTACCCAGTGCCCCGAGTGTCATGCACTGTTCAGAGTCAGCGAAGGCCAGATGCGTCTTGCGCAAGGACAGGTGCGTTGTGGCGCCTGCCTGACCGTCTTTGACGCCCAATCTCACGCGCTGCAACCTGTAGGTCAGACTCAAACGCGAAGCCAATCAAGCGCCACAACGCCTAACGCACCTNAGCAGTCCGCCCAGCCTGAGCCGCTAGGTTCAGCCAGCCTGGCAGATTCCACAGCACGTTCTAACTACGCCACTCAGGGCGCGAATGCGCGAGTCGTGCAGTTTAACCAGAATCCTGCTTCTGAAGCTGCGCCCGCTCCGACGATACCTGCTGCCAGGTCTGCACCAGGTTCGCAGCCAACCCCCAATACTCAAGCACCACCGCAACAGCAGCCCAAACCTGCGATTGACCCGGCACTCATTCCGCAGATCGACATCCTGGCGGAGCCGATCGTACTGCACAATAACGAGCCGCGCGACGCTAACCCAGTCGCAGTGCTCTTCTGGACGCTCTGTTCAATGCTTGCCCTGGCGGGATTACTGGGACAGNACCTCTGGTTTGAACGCGCCACTTTGGCGAACCAATCAGCGCTAACGCCGTTCTACCAGATCGCCTGTGAGCGCGTGCGCTGCGACCTAAATGCTAANCAGGGCCTAGCAAACCTTAAGCCCGATCAAGTGGTGGCGCGGCCGCATCAACAGTTTACAGACCTTATCAGCCTAGCGATCCGAATTCGCAATGAGGCTGCATTTGCACAACCCTACCCGGCCATTGAAGTCAGCTTTACTGATCTTAAAGGCAACTTGGTGAGTCGCCGCACCTTCCAGCCCGCACAATATCTTGGCACCAACACTGAGGGCGCAGCTCGTCTACCAGCTGGCCTAGATATTGAAGTCAATCTACCACTCACCACCCCTGGACCTGAAGCGGTCAGCTACGAGATTCGTCTACATTCAGCGAAAAGCTAAGATGTATAAAAAACGATCAAGGTCAACCCCAAAATCGATCATTTTTTGTACAAAAATCCCTTTGAGCTCAGNGCTCACGCGGGTATCATANCGCCCTCTCAAAAGCACCCTACTTGCCGCTCCCCATTGAACTGGAGCAGCGACTGTTTGATATTAGGTACGCAATGCTAAGGATCGGTCCCTACAATCTAGATACTCAGGTTGCTCTGGCTCCGATGGCAGGCGTAACAGACCGCCCATTTCGTCAGCTGTGCCGCAAAATGGGCGCTGGATTAGTGGTCTCCGAGATGGTGACCAGCGACCCCAGCCTATGGCATACACGCAAATCCTCATACCGACTCAACCATGATGGCGAAGCTGAACCCCGCGCGGTACAGATAGCTGGCGGTGATCCCGAAATGATGGCAACCGCGGCCAAACTCAACGCCGAGAACGGCGCTCAGATTATCGATATCAATATGGGTTGTCCGGCAAAGAAGGTCTGTAACAAAGCAGCAGGCTCAGCGCTGTTACGAGATGAGGGTTTAGTTGCAGAGATTCTAAGTGCGGTTGTTGACGCTGTAGACTTGCCAGTCACGTTGAAGACACGCACTGGATGGTGCCATGAGACACGTAATGCCACACGGATTGCGCGCCTGGCTCAAGACTCAGGCATCGCCATGCTGACACTTCATGGTCGCACGCGCGCAGACGCTTACCGAGGTGCCGCTGAGTACGACAGCATTCGCGCTGTACGCCAAGAGATAGAGATTCCGTTGATCGCCAATGGCGATATCAACAGCCCCGAAAAGGCAGAACAGGTACTGGAATACACCGGTGCTGATGCCGTTATGATCGGTCGCGCGGCACAGGGACGCCCTTGGTTGCTGCGTGAAATCGATCATTACCTTCGTACAGGCAAAAAACTGCCTGCTCCGGAGCGCAACGAAGTTTATGACATTCTGAAACAGCATGTCCTAGCCCTGCATCAGTTTTACGGGGAGCTGATGGGCGTGCGTATCGCGCGCAAACATGTCGGTTGGTATTTGGCAGCCGAACCAGAGGGCAAAGCGTTCCGCAAATTTTTTAACCAGATAGATGAAGCACAAACTCAGCTGCAGGCGATTGATCAATTTTTCGCCAATGCTCATGCAGCCTGAATGGATCAAGGTAGAACCGAGTGAACACAAAAGAACTAAAGCAGTACATTGAGACAACTACGGCGACAGAGATGCCATCCCACACCCTGCGTGACTCAGTCCATCAGTCACTGAACAGCTACTTCAAACAGCTGGACGGTACTGAGGTAACAGACGTCTACCAGATGGTACTGGCAGAAGTAGAAGCGCCACTGTTCGAGTCGGTTATGGCCTACACCAAAGACAACCAGACTCGCGCCTCAGAGCTGCTCGGCCTAAACCGCGGCACTCTACGCAAAAAACTTAAGCAGTACGGCCTGCTCTGATTTTAACTCTCCAGCACACGGAAATATTTGATGTCTGTACAAAACCTTACACCTGTACGTCGCGCGCTGATCAGCGTCTCTGATAAAACCGGTATCGTCGAGTTTGCTCAATCGCTCACAGCAATGGGCGTTGAGATTCTCTCGACCGGTGGTACTTACAAACTGCTCTGCGAAAAAGGCATTGCCGCAGTTGAAGTATCGACTACACCGGTTTCCCAGAGATGATGGCGGGTCGCGTTAAGACTCTGCATCCAAAAGTACACGGCGGTATCCTCGGCCGTCGCGGTACCGATGATGCAGTCATGCAGGAGCACGGTATCAACCCAATCGACATGGTTGTGGTAAACCTCTACCCGTTCGCGGCAACCATTGCGCGCCCTGATTGTGACCTACCAATGGCGATCGAGAATATCGATATCGGCGGTCCAACNATGGTTCGCTCAGCNGCGAAGAACCACAAAGATGTTGCCATCGTTGTAAACGCATCTGACTACGACAGCATCCTAGCTGAGCTCAACGAGCAGAAAGGCCTGACGCATGCGACGCGTTTCGATCTAGCTGTAAAAGCGTTCGAACACACCGCAGCTTACGACGGTATGATTGCCAACTACCTGGGCGCCATCGTAAACCAGCCTGAAGAGCAGCCAGCAACCTTCCCACGCACCTTCAACACTCAGTTCGTTAAAGTGCAGGACATGCGCTACGGCGAGAACCCGCACCAGCGCGCAGCTTTCTATGTTGAAGCGGATGCGAACGAGGCGAGCGTATCAACCGCGCGTCAGTTGCAGGGTAAGGAGCTGTCGTACAATAACGTTGCCGATACCGATGCTGCACTTGAGTGCGTGAAGCCATTCAAAGAGCCCGCTTGTGTCATCGTGAAGCACGCTAACCCTTGCGGNGTAGCGATTGGCGACAACATCCTTGAAGCTTACAACCGCGCTTTCCAGACTGACCCAACCTCAGCTTTCGGTGGCATCATCGCCTTCAACCGTGAACTAGATGAAGAGACGGCTCGTGTGATCGTTGAGCGCCAGTTTGTTGAAGTGATTATTGCGCCTAAAGTCTCTGCAGCAGCTTCTGAAGTTGTCGCAGCTAAACCCAACGTTCGCCTGTTAGAGTGTGGTGAGTTCGCCGCTCAGCCGGGTNCTGCCTTTGACTACAANCGCGTAAGCGGTGGCCTGTTGGTGCAGGATCGTGACCTAGGNATGGTCGATGCGTCTGAACTCAAAGTTGTGACTCAGCGCCAGCCGTCTGAGCAGGAGATCCGCGATCTGCTGTTCTGCTGGGAAGTGGCCAAATACGTTAAATCCAATGCGATCGTTTACGCCAAAGATGGCCAGACAATCGGTATTGGTGCGGGCCAGATGAGCCGCGTCTACTCGGCTAAAATCGCAGGTATCAAGGCTGCAGACGAAGGCCTGGAAGTTGCCGGTTCCGTAATGGCATCTGACGCCTTCTTCCCATTCCGTGACGGTATCGACGCCGCTGCAGCAGCTGGCATCAAAGCGGTTATCCAGCCAGGTGGCTCAATGCGTGACCAGGAAGTGATCGACGCAGCTAACGAGCACGGCATCGCGATGGTCTTCACTGGCATGCGCCACTTCCGCCACTAAGAATAGGTAGGATAGGTAGAAAAGTATGAAAATTTTGATTCTAGGCTCGGGCGGTCGAGAGCATGCACTGGCCTGGACCTGCGCCAAAGATAGCCGCGTTGAGACTGTCTTTGTTGCGCCAGGTAATGCTGGCACTGCCATTGAACCGAAGCTTGAGAACCTCGCCATCGATGTGATGGACAAAGAGGCGCTGGCTAAGTTCGCTACAGAGAACAACATTGCACTGACAATCGTAGGCCCCGAAGCGCCGCTGGTTGATGGTGTTGTTGACCTGTTCGAGAGCCGCGGCCTTGCGATCTTCGGCCCAAGCGCAGGCGCTGCCCAGCTGGAGGGCTCTAAAGCCTTCACTAAGGACTTCCTGGACCGCCAGCAGATCCCAACAGCTGAGTACCAGAACTTCACTGAAATCGAGCCTGCACTGGCTTACCTGCGTGAGAAAGGTGCCCCAATCGTTGTCAAAGCTGACGGACTTGCTGCAGGCAAAGGCGTTATCGTTGCGATGACACTCGAGGAAGCTGAAGAAGCCGTTAAAGATATGCTAGCGGGCAACGCCTTTGGCGATGCGGGTAGCCGTGTTGTCATCGAGGAGTTCCTCGAAGGTGAAGAGGCCTCTTACATCGTCATGGTTGACGGCACCAACGTGCTGCCAATGGCGACCAGCCAGGACCACAAGCGTATGGGCGACGGTGATACGGGCCTGAACACAGGCGGCATGGGTGCTTACTCCCCTGCCCCGGTGGTAACACCTGAGATCGATGCGCGTATCATGGAAGAGGTTATCATGCCGACCGTTCGCGGTATGGCCGCAGAGGGCAACCCCTACACAGGTTTCCTCTACGCCGGTTTGATGATCACTGCTGATGGCACGCCTAAGGTTATTGAGTACAACTGCCGATTCGGCGACCCAGAGACTCAGCCAATTATGATGCGTCTGCAGACCAGCATGGTTGAACTTTGTGAAGCTGCGCTGGCACGCAAGCTCGACACTACAACTGTACAGTGGGATCCACGTCCGGCAATCGGTGTCGTAATGGCAGCCGGTGGCTACCCGGGTGACTACAACAAGGGCGATGAGATCTCTCTGCCTGAGTCAACGCCAGCTGATGCCAAAGTGTTCCACGCAGGTACTGCGCTGAAAGATGGCAAGGTTGTTACTGCAGGTGGTCGCGTGCTTTGTGTGACTGCACTCGGTGCTAACGTCACTGAAGCGCAGCAGAACGCCTATGCACTGCTAAAAGAGGTAAGCTGGAAAGATGCTTACTTCCGTACCGATATCGGCTACAGAGCAATCGCTCGCGAGAATAGCTGATCCGTCTCGCCCGCTTGGTCTCTTCCAGGCGGGCGATCTACCAGCAATACCCCATCAAACCCGCTCGAGTACTTCCCTGTAACGCTTCGCATTTTACATCCATGTAAAATGAGAGTCTGACTGAGGTATCGCTGATAGCTCACCCTTCATTGAGCATTCCAATCCTGAGTCGAATTTCAGCCAACCTCAGCGAGCCTGTAGGAGGGTTGTACGCAAAGAGTATTACCCGACATTCGAGTGAGGCAGTTGTTCCTTCCTTTGTGGGAGGGTTTTTCGGCGCAGCCGAAAGACGCGATCGGTCTAACCTCTAAAACGGAATATCCTCATCCTCAAGGTCATTGGAAATCTGCCCCTCCTTCGGTTCTGACCCTTTGCGGTTGACCGTTCCCAGCAACTCCATCTCGTTGGCGACTACTTCGGTGGTGTAGCGATCCTGACCTTTCTGATCTTTCCATTTATGGGTGCGCAATGAGCCCTCAATGTAGACCTGACTCCCTTTGGCGAGATACTGATTTGCCAATTCGGCAAGGCGTGAGAAGAGTACAACTCTGTGCCACTCGGTGCGTTCCTGAGTCGCTTGTGTGGCGCGATCACGCCAGCTTTCATGGGTTGCAAGGGATAGCGTTGTGACGTGATTACCGGTCGATGTGCTGCGCATCTCAGGTGTAGCCCCCAGATGGCCGATCAGGGTAACGCGATTGATGCCTCTAGACATGATAGATCCTCCATGATCATTAGTTCACTCAATCCATTTGAGTGAGTCGGTTATGAATGCCGACAATTTCAGCATAGCAGAGGAATCGCAATTGCAAAGCGCAACTGAGGCCGCTGCAACTGAGCACTTTGTTGTCGACTGGTCTACTATTAAGCTCAGAGTAACACCACGGAGCACTGAGATACTGGGATGGACCCTAAGCCACTCTTATTCGCTTTACTGACACTACCGCTACTGGGGTGCCAACAAACCCAACCGCAGACCGCGGCCTCAGGCTGTAATCCTGTGCTTGCCTCCTGTGCTGAGCTCTCTGCTCCAGAGGGCGGTTTCTATATGCAACCGATCGGCGTTCACAAAGAGGATTTAGAGTACCGTATCGCTGAGTTACGCCGCTGGCTCAAATGGCAGCGAGAGCTTCAACTCGGGCTAACCGATGAGCCTTTTGGTACGAATCTAGAGGCGCTCGGCGTATCTCTGCGTGAAGATATCGAATTAAATCTACGACTCAGTCCTGAAGATCGCGAACTACTGTTACAATCCTGGGATCGACCGCTTTTAGCACAGGAGTAATCCCCGATGGACTGCCTTTTCTGCAAAATTGTTGCAGGCGAAATCCCTGCCAACCGCATTTATGAAGATGACGAAGTAATCGCCTTTAACGATATCAATCCGCAGGCACCTACCCATGCGTTGATCATCCCGCGCAAACATATCGCTACGCTGAATTCTGCCGATGAGAGTGACAAAGCTGTGCTTGGCGCGATGAGTCTGGCAGCGGCAAAGATCGCCAAAGAGCAGGGTTTTGACCAAGCAGGTTACCGTACGGTGATGAACTGTAATGAGGATGGTGGACAGACGGTGTACCACATCCATCTGCACCTGCTTGGTGGTAAAGCAATGGGCTGGCCACCTTATCAGGATAAGCTAAAGACCGCCTAGGCCCAGCTTAGATCCAGCCCAAACGACAGCGCTTAGCCGCGCTGTCGAACAATCTCAAACAGTGCGACACCAGTCGCCACAGACACGTTCAGGCTACTCACCTCACCAGCCATAGGGATATTGACCAGCAGGTCGCAGTGGTCGCGCGTAAGACGGCGCATCCCCTTACCCTCAGCACCCATCACCAGCGCCATAGGGCCGGTAAGATCGGCTTGGTAGATCGACTGCTCTGCTTCTCCCGCTGTACCCACAATCCAGATGCCAGCTTGCTGCAGGTTTTGCAGTGTACGGGCCAAGTTGGTCACCTGAAAGTAAGGAACCGCCTCAGCCGCACCACAAGCGACCTTGGACGCAGTTGCGTTCAGCGGTGCAGACTTATCTCGCGGCGCTATCACCGCTGCAACACCGGCAGCATCCGCGGTGCGAAGACAGGCACCGAGATTATGCGGGTCAGTCACCCCATCCAATACCAACAAGAGTGCAGGAGAGGTCAATCCCTCTAGCAGAGCATCCAACTCTTTGTCGCCCAACTGCGGCGCTGGCTTTACCTCGGCTGCAACGCCCTGATGTACACCGTCAACACGCTCATCCAAGCGCTGCTTGTTGATCGGTTCGATGCTGACACCTTGCTGGTTTGCAAGGTCGATAATCTGCTGCATACGGCCATCATCACGCCCCTTCACAAGAAAGAGCTTACGCACGCGACTCGGATCACGCGTCAGCAGAGTAGCAACTGCGTGGATACCGAAAACCAGATCATTCTTCATTAGCGCCTCGGGAGAGTTTGGAGGGGAGAAACAAAAAAGGCCGCTCGAGGCGGCCCTGTATTTTAATGAATGCGGTGCTTAGCTGTCGAGACCAGCAAACACAGCATCACGAATAGCATCTACCGAGCCAACACCGGGAACGTATACGTAGCTTGGAGCAGAGGCAGGTTGGGCTTCAGACCAACCGCGGTAGTAGCTGATCAACGGTTTAGTCTGATCATGGTAAACATTGAGACGCTCACGTACGGTATCTTCTGCATCGTCAGCACGCTGAACCAGCTCTTCACCCGTCACATCATCCTTGCCCTCTTCTTTAGGCGGATTGAAGACAATGTGGTAGGTGCGGCCAGACGCTGGGTGCACGCGGCGACCCGACATACGCTTGATGATCTCTTCATCAGCCACGTCGATCTCAACTACCGCATCCAACTCTACACCAGCGTCCTTCAGGGCATCTGCCTGGGGAATGGTGCGTGGGAAACCATCAAACAGGAAGCCGTTGGCACAATCAGCTTCGGCAATGCGCTCTTTCACCAGACCGATAATGATGTCATCAGAAACAAGCTGACCTGCGTCCATAACCTTCTTGGCTTCAATACCCAGAGGTGTTCCTGCTTTAACAGCTGCACGAAGCATATCACCAGTAGAGATCTGCGGAATCCCGTATTTCTCTGTGATGTACTGAGCCTGAGTACCCTTACCGGCACCGGGAGCGCCCAGAAGAATAATGCGCATTAACTGTATCTCCTCAAAATAAATTTACCGCCCGATGGGCGGTACTAAAATCCGAATTGGACTGACCTTATAAGATCGGGACATGAATGACAATCAGACCGAAGTCTATTTCCCTATCTTTTCTATCATCCGGTGTTTCGCATGCCGGCAGAGATACCCGCGATGCACACCATGAGGGCCTGTTCTAAACGCTCTTCGGGGTGATTGCGATCTCGGTAAAGGAGCTCAGCCTGCAGATAATGCAGAGGATCCAGGTAGGGATTGCGTACCTCTATAGACTGTTTGATCAGGGGGCTGTCAACCAATAGCAGCTTCTGCTGTTTTAGGTCCAGCACCAACTGTTTCATTGTTAATAAGCGCTCCCTTAGGCTTGAGCCAAGAACCCCTAACTCCTCTGAGACCAGACGCTTTTCATAGTAGGCAGCGATCTGGGCATCGGTCTTCGCCATTAACATCTCCAGTAGGTCGATATAAGACCTAAAGAAGGGCCATTGCTGGTACATTGTATTCAACAGCGGCTGCTTACCCTCGTTGATCGCCTCAGCTAAAGCCTGATCCGAACCGAGCCAAGCGGGCAGCATTAAGCGGATCTGCGTCCACGCAAAAATCCACGGAATAGCTCGCAGACTCTCCACACCGCCGTCCAATTTGCGTTTAGCGGGACGCGAGCCCAGTGGCAGCTTCGCTAACTCCTGCTCGGGGGTAGCAGCACGGAAATAGGGAACGAACAAGGGATCTTCGCGCACCACTGCACGATAAGATTTCAATCCGGTTGCTGCCATCTGATCCATGCATTCAGCCCACTGCGGCTCTGGCTTGCCGAACGGTTCGAGCGTCGCTTGCAGTACAGCATGGGTATAAAGAGCGAGATTGCGCATCGCTAACTCCGGCACCCCGAACTTGAAGCGAATCATCTCGCCCTGCTCTGTGACACGCATACTGCCCGCTACCGAACCCGGCGGTTGAGACAGGATCGCGGTATGGCTTGGGCCGCCACCACGCCCCACCGTACCACCACGGCCATGAAACAGCGTTAGATGCACACCCTCAGCCTCACACAGCGCGGTCAGATCCGCCTGAGCNCGATACTGCCCCCAGGCCGCAGCCAACTGACCAGCATCCTTAGCGGAGTCCGAATAGCCGATCATCACCTCTTGGTGGCCGTCAATGTACTCTCGATACCAGGGTATTGAGAGCAGCCGTTCAATACAGGGCTTGGCGTTATCTAGATCAGCCAAGGTCTCAAATAGCGGTGAGATCGCAATGTTGTACTTCATCCCCTGCTCTCGCAGGCAGAGAATCACGCTGAGCACATCAGAGGGGTGACCCGCCATCGATATGACGTAGGAACCCAAGGCCTCTGGAGAGGTCCCCGCGACCACAGCAAAGGTATCAAGCGCCTCCTGCGTCATACTGCTGGGCTGCCAGTCTCGCGGAAACAGGGGACGTTTAGACGCGAGTTCATCCAGCAGAAAACGCTGCTTCTGCGCTTCTGTCCACTCCAGATAATTGCCCATGCCGTAATGGTCGCAGATCTCAGCGATAACACCAGCATGCACTTCAGAGTTCTGGCGAATATCTAAGCGTACCAACGTAGCGCCGAAGCAAGCGACACGGCGCAACAGATCCTCGAGGCGACCGCCAGCGATCAGCTCCAATCCAGAGTCACACAATGAGCGGTGGCACAGCTGCAGCGGCTCGAGTATCTCATCGGCTGTGCGGATCCAGCTCGATGGGTCACAGGGCCTACCCTCAAGACAGGCTTGAATGCCATCGCGCGTTTGCGCCAGACGCGCACGCAGATCACCCAGCAGCGCGCGGTAAGGCTCGGAAACATTAGAACCAACAACCGACTGCAGCTCTGCGCTGGCACGACTCATCGACAGCTCTGAGCGCAGTTGATCAACATCCTGATAGTAGAGATCTGCTGCCTGCCAGCGCGCCAGCAGCAGCACTTCACGCGTCACCTTAGCGGTCACATTCGGATTGCCGTCCCGGTCGCCACCCATCCACGAGGAGAAGCGCACAGGTGAGGCATCCAAAGGCAGTCCACTACCCAGGGAGTGTCGCATCTGCGCATCCAACTGCTTGAGGTATTTAGGGATTGCATGCCAGAGTGAGTTCTCGATCACGGTGAAGCCCCACTTGGCTTCGTCGACCGGTGTGGGTCGCTGTTTGCGAATCTCATTGGTGTGCCAGATCTGGTTGATCAGCTCATCCAAACGCGAGCCTACCTCAACTCCGTGATCCATCGCTTTGAGGCAATCCATCACCCCATCGAACTTGTTAATCAGAGTGCGACGGTTCACCTCAGTCGGATGGGCGGTCAGCACTAGGTCGATCTTCATCTGACTCAGTGCAGCAGCGATCTCTGCATTTGAATGACCCGCATCGCGCAGCATCGAGAATACTCGGAAGGTCTCATCCTCATCGGCCTGGATCTTCTGTTTTTGGCGGCGAATACGGTGATGCTCTTCAGCAATATTAGCGAGGTTGAGAAACTGGGTAAAAGCCCGCGCGACGGGCAGTAGATCTTCGTCATCCAGCGCGCTAAGTTCAGCTTGCAGAGCATCGCTCGCACCGCTAGCGCGCCCCTCCTTGGCATATTGGCGGATACGCTCAATCGCTGTAACCATTTCAGGGCCAAGGTCAGCCGAAATGGTGCGCCCCAGGCTATCACCGAGGCGACGGACATCATCACGTAGATCTTCGTGTAGGCTACTCATAGAGGACTCCACTCAAGTTAAGGGTAAAAACAGAGGTTTAGGACTCGAGCGGTTTATCTCTCGAGCTTTTTGGCTTCGTCCCACCAATGATCGAGTTCGTCGAGAGAGAACTGGCTCCAATCTCGCGAAGACGCGTTCACCTTCTCTTCAATATAGCGGAAACGGCGCTCAAATTTGGCATTGGTGGCGCGCACAGCTTGCTCANAGTTGACGCCTAATTTGCGCGCCAGATTAACCTGAGCAAAGAGTAGATCCCCCATCTCGGCAGCAACTGCCGCTTCATCGCCGGCAGCCATCGCTTCTCGTAGCTCAGTAATCTCCTCCTCGATCTTATCGAGGACGTCACTCGCTTCCTGCCAATCAAAGCCAACGCCNGCGGCACGCTTCTGTAGTTTGGCGGCGCGGCTGAGCGCAGGTAGTGACAGCGGTATCTCGTCGAGCACGCCTGCACGAGACTTCTGCTCGCGCTCTTGGGCTTTAATAGCCTCCCACTGTTGGTTAACAGCATCCGTCTCGACCTCAGCCGAAGCGCGAGCTCCCCTTAGTTGGCCATCGATAAACACATGTGGGTGCCGACGCACCAACTTGGTGACCAACTGATCAATAACCATTTCGAGGTCAAACAGCGACTCCTCTTTGGCGAGCTGGGAATAGAAGATCACTTGAAATAGAAGATCCCCGAGCTCATCCCGCAGATGCACCCAATCCTCACGCTCAATGGTATCAGCCACTTCATAAGCCTCCTCCAAGGTGTGAGGCACAATGCTGGCAAAAGTCTGCTGCAGGTCCCAAGGGCAACCGCCCTCTGGGTCGCGCAAGCGAGACATCAGGTAAGTCAGATCTTCGAGGGTATATCTAGGCATCGGCTCTCAAATCGGCTCTCAAATC
>JGI26082J51739_10001193_pt1 | contig 16402 bp, 7 predicted proteins | sample SaaInl5LU_22_DNA_FD_51739 | JGI IMG/M metagenome (IMG submission 51739)
TGATTTGCTCATAGGTCCCATTGTTATCAAAATCATTGACCCACAACTTCATGGGTTGCCCTGGTTGTGGTTTGTAATGCAGATTACTACCTTGATTACCTATGACAAAATCAAGATCGCCATCTCCGTCCATATCCGCAGGCGTAATGGTGTTCCACCACCCGCTGAAGTGATCAAGTGTGGACTTAACAGCCACGAATTGATCGGCCACGAAGCGATAGAATGCCGGCGTTCCCCAGTCAGATACCACCACCAGGGTGCGTTTTTGGTCCAAATCGATCCATTGGGCATCGGTAATCATACCGCTGTTAGCNAGGGCCTGAGCTTTTGTTCTGGAGTGGTCGATCCAGCCGCCTTGGCCATCATTTTCCAAGAAAAAATGTTGGGGATTCATGCCGTAAACACCCACAATACTTCTGGCTGTCGCTACAAGATCTATGTCACCATCAAGGTCTACATCTTCGGGAGCAATGGCAGAAATATTATAAATATTACTGATGTTTATAGGCGTTCCCTTAACAAATTGACCGCGACCATCATTGAGGTAAAGACGTAAAGAGGTTCTTTGGGCCTCATCCACTTGATTGCCTCCAGATCCGACAATGAGGTCCAAATCGCCGTCTTGATCGGCGTCAAAGAATGCGGCGGCGGTGTCTTCGAAGGCTTGGTCACTAGCAAGCTCAGGTTGTGTCGTGGTGCTTAATTTTCCTTTACCTTGATGAAGCATCAGCTGTCCGGGTTGGTTTTTGGCCCCACCCAAAAAGACATCTTCGTTTCCATCACCATTTACATCTCCAACGGCGACACAAGGTCCTTCTTGGGAAATCATCTTACCCAAAAGTCCTTCGTAGTCAAAGTCATTGTATGGGTTTTCGTTATGTGCCAGAAATTCGGAAGACTCCAGCGCTTTTAATAAGGGCTCTTTGGGTTTTTTTGCTTGAAAAGGCTTCGATGCCTTTGTGGCGTCGGCTTGTTTCAAATAAAGGGATTGATTTACGGGTACTGAAACCAATTGTGTTGTGCTGTTGTCTGGCCACAAGACATGAATGGAGTCGATTTCGGTATGCGCACCTAAACCAATGGTCATGGCATACTCCATAGAGGATTGAAATCCACGTGAAGGCATGAGTTCCTGAAAAAGTTCGCTGTCCTTCATGTATAGGCGAACACTGGTGCCGATGGCAAAATGATTTTCTTTTTGGCCTTCAAAATACAACTTGATGTAATGATGGTCATCCATTTCGTTGGTGTGGTTTTCATACAAAAACGCCTGCATATTGACGTTGTTTACCACCAAGTCAAGATCACCATCATTGTCCAAATCACCGTATGCAGCGCCATTTGAGAGACTCGGCACCGCGAGGCCCCAATCTTCGGATCGGTTGTCAAAGGTCAAGTCTTTTTGGTTGTGAAACGCATAATTGGGCAAAGGGTGGACCGGCATTTTATTGATGATTGAGTCGATTGCTTCCTTCTTGCCGGTGAGGGCCATGTCTTGGATGATCTCATTGGCAAAAAAGTTAACGAAGTCTAAATCTGTCAAATCGTGATTGATACCATTGGTGACATAAATGTCTCGAAATCCATCGTTGTCCATATCAAAAATGAGTCCAGACCAGCTCCAGTCTGTCGCTGAAACACCACTGAAATAAGCGATTTCTGAAAAGCTTCCGTTGCCATTATTGAGTTGTAGGGTATTCTGAATATACTGCTGGAAAAAATCCTTGCTTTGCTTGAGTTTAAAGACGTTGTATCCTTCAAATTCCATGACCGATTTGACGCGTTGGTCCTCTTCGGGCAACATGTCCGTAATGAAAATATCGGCTAAGCCATCGTTGTTGATGTCGGCCATGTCCACACCCATAGCGGAAAGACAGAGATGCGAGGTCCAGCGCTTAATGTCTTCGGTAAAGGTCCCATCTTGGTTATTGATGTAGAGGTAATCACGTTCATAAAAGTCATTAGAGACATAAATGTCTGGATAGGTGTCTTGGTTGATATCGCTGACCATTACGCCGAGACCGAAACCTATAAGACTGCCATATATTCCAGCTTCTTCACTGACTTCGGTATAGACGCCGTTGTCATTGCGCAAAAGCATATCACCAACACCACGAAACATTTTTGGGACATTCCAGTCTTGTGCCCGAACATCGCGCTGGTGGGCAAATCCCAGGCTACTTACGGGTATATTACTGTTGTTTAAGATATAGGCATCTAAATCACCGTCTTTGTCATAGTCAAAAAAACTGGCATGGGTAGAAAAACCAGTTTCAGCCAAATTAAATGCTTTGGCCTGTTCGCTAAAGGTCAAGTCTCCATTGTTGATGTAGAGATCATTATTGTGGTTTTCTCCATCCATATTACCGGCATTACTGACATAAATATCCAGGAGCCCATCTTGATTGACATCGACCATTAATACACCGGTGGACCATGGCTTATTCCCCTCGATACCAGCAGACTCGGAGATGTCTTCGAAAACCATATTTCCCTTATTTAAATAGAGTTTATTGGGCCCCATATTGGCCGTGAGATAGACGTCAGAGAGGCCGTCATTATTGATATCACCAATAGCGACGCCCCCCCCGTTATAAAAATTCCGGTACTTGAAAATATTAAAATCCTTTTGATTTTCAACCCGATTACTGAAGGTGATATTGGATTGCTCCGATGCCACCAGGCTAAAACGTTTAGGCCCCTGGTCTTGTTTGGGTTCTGGGGTTTGACACCCGATCAATAGCAAAAGGGTCAATAGCAAAAGTCTGCTGATATAATGCTTCATGGTTGCGGAATTAATTTTTTTAAATAAATGGGTGTGTTATTGTTTCTGGTCATGATCCATGTACTGTCTTGCGGCTGGGGCATGACCGCAATTTTTCGGCCGGCACCCAGAAGAGGCTGGTCTAGGGCATAATCAAATATGAATTGCCCCCCCTTATTGAGTAAGACACCGCCCTTAAAGGCATCGAGTCGTCCCAATTGTGTGCTGATTTCGTAAGTATTACCACTGGGTAAAACATCGAGCAGTCCATCGCCGTTGAGGTCAGTTACAAAAAGATCATTGATACTCGAATATTGCATTTCTTGGGGTAGAATTTGTTTTTTGTAGACCAAGCCACCAGTGTTTTCAAAATAACAAGACCGTAATTCGGTCACCTCTTTGACCAGCCCTTTTTCAAGGTTTTTCGCTCCAAAAATAACATCTACTGTGGCATTGGCAAAATCCTTAAAAGACAAAAATTGCTTATTGATCTTGGGCATCTGCTTGGCCAATTCCTCTTTTGAAGCCATCGGGGTTTCCTTGCCTTGATAGACATAGGTGACTAAAGTTTCTTCGGTTTTATTTTGATCAAAGTCGTATTTATAAAGACGAAGAGGTGTGTTTTGATCGGCAGTCCAGCGGCTATTAATCCCCCAGTTCCCTGCCATTAAATCCAAATCGCCATCTAGGTCGAAATCGGCAACGGCCAAGGCATTCCATAGACCGGAATCCATTTCGAGCCCTGTATCGGTAGCACGCACTAATGATTGGTCTTTTTGTAACCAGATATTGATGGTGTTCCAAGGACCACAAGTGACCAAATCTATCTGATCGTCGTTATTGATGTCTATGGCAATAAGGTCGCTGATGGCACCAGAATGAATAAATCCTTGTCCAAAAGTGTTGCTTACATCGCTAAAGTTACCTTTTGCGTCATTAAAGAATATATAGTGTTGTGGATCCCGCCCAAAATCTTGTGCGTGATATTTTGCTGTAAAAATGAGGTCTTCGGCACCGTCCTGATTCAGATCAATCGCGGTGACTTTTGACGCACTCATTTCTAGATCTCCAAAAGCCCAAAAAGCACTTTGTAATCCATTTCCGTTATTGAGGTAAAGTCTTGGTTTGAGCGGATCCCCCTGAGTAAATTCATTGCCACCACTGGCAATGACCAGGTCCATTAACCCATCTAAGTTTGCGTCTAGTGCCGCCAGGGCTGTGTCTTCGTTTAGGGCATGTTCTGCCATTAATTCGGCCCAAGATGACGTAAATTGACCATCTGACTGCTGAAGCCATATCTGGGATGCCTGGCCTTTGCCGCCAGTGAAAATAATATCCGCCAATTGATCTTGATTAAGATCGGCCACACAGAGATCTGGCCCTTCGTGCGTTAAAGCATAGGGAAGGAGGGGATTACGATTAAAATCGAGACTACCTTGTTCTTTGTGCTTGTAAGTCGTTAGGTCCTTCTGCACCCCTAACAAGTATGACGGCTTAGGTGCCACACTTAATTGCGGTTGGGATGCGTCGTATGAAAGGGTAATGGACTGGTTGGCCGCCACGTTATAGAGTGTTTGAACTCGGTTGCCCGGCCACTGGATGACCAAAGAATCGAGGCTATTGATCGTGTCAAGACCAAAGTGCAGTTCCGGGGCAACAGCAGATAAATAGCCGCGCGAGGTATAGTTTTCTCTGGTGTACTGAGCGTCTTTGTTGTAAGCGGTTACTCGGGTGCCGATTCCATTTATGTTATTTGTACTGCCTTGGAAACGAATCTTCAGGAAGTGAGCGCCAGAGGGGCTTTGATCGATATGATTTTCTAAGATAAATGCGGGTTCATTCACATTGTTGACCACCAAATCTAAATCACCATCATTGTCAAAATCGCCATAGGCTGCACCGTTACTATAACTGGGTGTTTCAGGTATCCATTGCCCAACACGATCTACAAAGGAGTGTCCTTGATGATTTTGAAATATGTAATTGGCGGTATGTTTGGTCGGAATTTGGTCAATGAAGCTCATCGATTGTCCTGTCATGTTAGCGCCGAGTTGTTTCTGAATTTCTTCGTTAGCCACGAAATTGATGAAGTCCATGTCATTGGTTGCCCCAATAATCCCGTTAGTTACATAGAGGTCTTGATACCCGTCTTGATCAAAGTCGGCTAGCAATGGACTCCAGGACCACTCTGTCGCGGCAACCCCAGCAGCAAAACCAATCTCGCTAAAAGCGCCATGACCGGTATTGAGCTGCAAGGTGTTTTGCATGAATTGATAACCATAACCATTCTTAATGAATTGGTCATAAATTTGGTAGTTAAACTCGGTTCCCGAAGTCTTGTAGGTGCTCAGGTCTTCTGGTAGCATATCAACCGAAATAATATCTGTGTGCCCATCGTTGTTGATGTCACCACTATCATTTCCCATAGAATAGTGCGTGGTATGGCTGATACTTTCGTTCTTTTGGTGAATTACTTCCTTAAATGAATTCCCTTGTTGGTTGATGTAGAGGTAATCGTTTTCGAAGAAGTCATTGCCAATATAAAGATCAGGATAGCCATCGTGGTTATAATCACTGATACTCAAACCGAGGCCATAACCAATACTGCCTTGAAAGATGCCCATTGCTTGGGTCACATCGACAAAGATCCCTTGGATATTTTCATATAGTTTGTCGCCTGAAACGTGGTCGGCTGTTTCGCGCTTAGTGCCTTTGCCGTAATTCTGATTTGGGTTGATGCTGTGATTCAATAAATAAACATCCAAATCACCATCCAGGTCATAATCAAAAAATGCGGCTTGTGTCCCGTAGCCTTTGAAATCGAGCCCGTAGTCCTTGGCTTTTTCTTCAAAAATGGGGTCACCGGATGCGTCTAGTCCTTGATGAACCAGTAGCATGTTCTGGCCGGTGAGTCGGGGATGAGCCCCTACACGGCACAAATAGATGTCCATCCATCCGTCATTATTGATATCTACAATACTTACCCCATTTGTCCAGCCCGTGGAGAAATCTGTATTGAGATTCAATGCCACTGAAGAAAACTGCATTTTCCCTAAGTTCAGATAGAGTTCTGGATGAGCTTGATTCGCGGTGAATATAATGTCAAGTCGTCCATCATTGTTAAAGTCTGCGGTGGCAACGCCACCACCGTTGTAATAATAGATGTAGTTGAGTATGTTAAGCTCGGGTGCTGTCCTGAGGGTATTAGTGAAACTAATACCTGTTTTTTCGGATGTCAGTAAGGCAAATGGCTTGATGTCTGGCTTACAACCCATTGATAATATGAGCAGCAGCCATATCAGGTGTATTGTGGTTGGTTTATTTTGAAAATTCATAGGCCAATAGACAGGTTTGTCCGTAAGGGGAAGATAGAGGTAAAGCGAGTTAAATAGCCTTACTGATAAATTAAAAAGATTAACAATAGGTTAAAAAAAAAGCCACCTCCGAAAGGAGGTGGCTTTTATATTTATCACATAAAGCTGATTAGTAACCAGCGTTTTGGACCAAATTAGGATTTGAAAGTAATGCGTTAACTGGAATTGGAAATAAGTTCCATTTAGTGTCCCCTACAGAAGCTGGGTTTTTAAATTCCCAATCACTAGTAAATTGACCAAAACGAACCATATCGTTTCTTCTCCAGAACTCAACGTAAAGCTCACGTCCCCGCTCAGCTAACATATCCGCTTCAGATACACTTCCAAGTGGAGAAGCTCCGCGAAGTGTTCTAAGGGTGTTAACCATAGGAGTGGCATTACCACCCATACGCATCATGGCCTCAGCTTTCATCAAGTGGGCATCAGCATAACGGAAAACGATTTCATGCGAACGGAAAGATCCACCATCATCACCAGGGTGATATTTGATGATACGGATTCCAGTGCTTTCACCATTTCCAGATAAACCTGGAAGTTCCTTAGAGAATACTAATGGATTACCTGTACGGTCTTTAAGGATTGTTCCATCCTCGTCGTACTGTTGTCCAACCAAGAAACCATAACCGATACCTAAGTTTGCCGAGTTTGCATCAGAAGCACCTGGCACATATCCACGACGCTCTTCTTGACCAGCACCGGCACTATTGTCTTCACCACCTTCGAAGCTGTCATAAAACTCAGCTAAGGTTGTGAAACCATTCCAACCTCCACCTGAGTTATCAGGAGAGTTTTGGTTGTAGTGCAGACCATTCCAGATACGGTTGCCAACACCAGCTTTGGCGTACCAAATCGTTTCTGTGTCAGGAATATCTTGCTTGAAGATATCGAAATAACCAGCTTGAGCAGCATAACCTTCGGCACTGATCGCATCAACTGCATCGATAACACCTTGGTAATTAGGCTCGCTACCGGTATAACGTTGTGCATTCAACATAACTTTGGCCATTAGGAAGTTACCCGCGGCGCGGTTAGCTCTTGAATGACCTTCTTCTGTAGGTCCAGGACCTGCAACAGGAAGGTTAGGTAGTGCTGTAGTTAGGTCATTGATGATAAAGTCATAAGCCTCGAGAGAAGACAAGACAGATGGGTTAACATCTGATCCATCTGTAGGATTACGGTATGGAGCTACACCCCACATATCAAGAACGAAGAACATACTGAAGGCACGTAAAAAACGCGCTTGAGCTTCTTGTTCTGCACTTGGGGCACTTAAAGGATCGATGATTTGAGAAGCTCTCAAAACATTTTGATTTAAGTTATTCCAAGTACCTAAGACATATGAGTGTGTTGGACTCCAGGTGTGCGCATGAAGCGTACGCCAGATACCATTATCCCCCCAGTCAGTCCCACGAGTAGGCACTAAGGTTTCGTCTGTGGACACTTCGTTAAGGGCAAAGAAATTTCCTTGGTCACCAAGTTGTCCATAGGTGTCGTTGTATAGGTTAGTGATTGATGCATCAACATCAGCCACGCCTTCGAATACTGTAGATCCTTCTGCGATAATAGAGTCAGACTCTTCAATGGCTAGATCAGTACAGGAAACGGTCAATAAGGATAGAAACGCCGTTGCTAGAACAGGCTTCATCAATTTTATTAAGGTTCTTTTCATAATTAATTTTTTAGAATTTTGCATTAAAACCAAATGTGAATGTTCTTGGTCGTGGGTAACCCGCATAGTCAATACCAAATACTGGAAGACCATTGAGTAAATCACCACCAGCAGGAGAACTACTTACTTCAGGATCTAAACCAGAATAATCGGTGATCACGAATAAGTTTTGACCTGTAACAGACAAGACCAATGAAGAGAAGAAAGCTTCTCCAGTTACTGGCCAGTTGTAGCTCACAGTAGCATTTTGCATACGGATGAAATCACCACTTTCTAAGAAACGTGTTGAAACATCAGCAGCAGCATCAAATGATTCGCCAGCTGTAAGTACATCAGAAGTCACGTTACGACCACCACGGAAAGCACCTGCAGTAAAGAAGGCATTAGCAGTGTTGTTGTAAATATAGTGACCGAATTGACCAGCAAAATAAGTTGATACTGTCCAGTTCTTATAATTCATAGAAGTAGATAGACCACCAGTCAAATTTGGAAGTGCACTCTTTCCTACGAAATCTTGAACGTCCGTTTGTATTGGTTGGCCTGTAGCAGGATCAAACCCTTCAAATTCACGCAAGAAATAAGAGAACAATGGCTCACCAGCTTTAAGCTTTTGAGCAAAGGCCAATGAAAGACCTTGTCCACGAATCGTACCTGCATCAAATTCTCCAGATAATTCTTCAACCATGTTCTTGTTGTAGGCAACGTTAAACGTAGCATTCCAAGTTAAATCATCACTTGAAATCAAGTCATAACCTAAACTCAATTCAACTCCTTCGTTAACGATCTTTGAATCAGGAAGGTTAAGGAATAAAAATGGTTGTACTGAGGGTTGTGCCGCCAATACATTGAATAAAAGGTCAGAAGTTTCCTTGCGGTAAACATCGATACTACCATTCAAACGATCATCGTTAAATCCAAAATCTAAACCAGCAGCCAGTTGTAATGTTTCTTCCCACTTAAGTGCTGGGTTTGGATAAGATACGTCAACGATACCAGGTATGTTGATGTTTCCACCATCATCTGGACCACCGCCAGCGTAACGCTGTCTTTGCGTAAAGTTACCGTAACCTAAACCTTCTTGGTTACCAGTGATACCAGCACCTACACGAAGTTTTAAAGTTGAAATGTTGTCACCTACGAAATCTTCGTTGTGCATTTTCCAAGCAAAAGCTCCAGAAGGGAATGTACCGTATTGGCTATCTTCACCAAATTTTGAAGAACCGTCCATACGTACTGTAGCCGTAAATAGGTACTTATCCGCTAAAGAATAGTTAGCACGTCCAAATACAGACTGTAATTCATCTGTATTGTCATAAGTGTCAGCAAAAAGAGACTTAACGCTTAAGTTGTTAAGATCAGTGATAAGGTCAGTTGTTACATCAGGAAACAAACGATTTACAAAGATACCACCTGTGTTACCTGCGAAACCATACTGTTGGTAGTCACCTGTAATTTTTGCTTGAACAGCATTAGCAGAGTTTTCCAATGCATCACCCATTTCGTCCATGTTTTCGGTGAAGAATCCCCATCCGTTAACATTACGACCATCTCTTTGGAAGCTTTGGTATGAGTAACCTGCTAATAGGTCCAATTTAGAATTGCCAAACTCTTTATTATAGTTTAAGGTAACTTCTAAAAGTTCACTATTGGTATTTAAGTCACTAAGAACTCCACGACCATTACCAAATGAGCCAGNACCGAAGTTACGGGCCTTAGGAGATGAAACACCGATACGCGTAGATTCAGATTGATCAAGACCAATATTTACTTTAGCGGATAAGTCAGATGTTAAATCATATTCAGCAGAAACATTAACCAACATGCGGTTTGTATTTGCTGTGTTTTGGTAATAATCCAACATTGTAGCGGGACTTAATAAACCACCAGTCCCATCAAAGTCAGGACCAGTTGGCCAAGTTGGATTCGCAGAGTATGCGGCTCCTAATAAATCACCTCGGAATCCAGCACTTGCTGCAGTAGCAGCTCCTTCATCGTTTACACGAGAGAAAGAAGACTGAACACCGATTTTTAGTTTATCATTTAAGAACCGTTGGTTCCAGTTCAAACGACCTGTGATGCGCTCAAGAGAAGTATTCTCTACAACACCAAAGTTCTTATTGTAACCAAAAGTAGCTCTTAAATTACCAGATCCGTAGTTGTTAGAGTAGGCGATGTCATTGTTGGTTGACGTCGACGTACGGAAGATATAATCTTGCCAGTTGGTGTTGAAACCGAAATCTCTTTCAGCAACGTTAAAATCAAAATCAGCTGATCTACTTAAGTATTTGTCTGCAGATAAAAGATCAAACGTCTTTGCCACAGAAGCAACACTCATAGATGAAGAGTAGTCCCAAGAACTCCCCTTAGCACCTTTTCCTGATTTAGTGGTAATGAAAACAACTCCATTTGCACCACGCGACCCATAGATAGCAGCAGCAGAAGCATCTTTCAAGATACTAATGCTTTCGATATCATTTGGATTGATAAAAGAAAGTGGGTTTTTAGCTGCTCCAGAACCAATACCAGTGTTGGCTGTTTCTGCAGAAGTGCTTCCTCCCGAAAGTGGCACACCATCAACTACAAATAATGGATTATTGTTCGAACGTACTGAACTTGCACCACGAATACGGATGTCAATTCCAGCTCCAGGTTCTCCACTACTTTGTGAAATTTGAACCCCTGCAGTTTTTCCTTGAATCAACTGCTCTGGTGAAGTGATCACCCCTTGGTTGAAGTCTTCTGAGGTTACCGCGGTTACAGATCCTGTTGCATCTTGTACGGTAGTTGTACCGTAACCAATAACAATAACTTCTGCTAATGCTTGCGCATCTTGTTGAAGGGTAACGTTGATAGTCGATTGACCATTAACGGCAGCTTCTTGTGTGGCGTAACCAATGTAACTAAATACTAAGGTAGCGTCGTTAGCGACATTACCAACAGAATAGTTACCATCGAAATCTGTTTGTGCTCCAATAGAGGTGCCATCTACGACAACGTTTACTCCGGGAACAGGACCATTAGCATCGGACACTGTCCCACTAACAGCAATTTGCGCAAATGCTGAACTACCGAGTAGTAATACTACCGGAAGTAACAACAGATTAGTTAGTAGTTTGTTTTTCATATAATTTTCGGTTTTAGGTTAATTTAGTTTTCTTTTTTAGTCGTTTTAACATATATATTATACTTCAAATGAGTCATTCAAACCGTTAGAACGCCTCATTTAAAGGTGAAATATACAATAATTTTATCAAAAAACAGTTTTCGGCAGTTTTTGAGTCCTCAAAAATAACTTTGACAAACAGCGATTAAAGGTTGTCATAGGATCTCTTAACCAGAGTTAATGTGACCATACGACAGGTTGCTTTCATGCTATCAGCCAAAGAGTAAAGAAGTTAACAAAACATAGCGTTATAGTATTCCATTCTTTGCAGAACTAAATTCAAGTTTTTTTTTGACAATCATAATTTTTGTTTGGGAAATTTGCGAATATAATATACGAAATCGTTTTCGGCATTCATGCCAAAAAAGTTTAGGATCAAAAAGAGATCGCTAATTTGAAGTTTTTAGTGATATTTGACATGAAGAACAAAATAGGGGAACGATGAAAGAAGTCACATTAAAACAAATTGCAGAAAATCTTGGGATTTCTATTACCACAGTTTCCAAGGCGTTAAAAGACTATAAAGATGTTAGCAAGGCAACAAAAGCGGCGGTTAAGGCCGAGGCAAAACGCCTCAATTTCACGCCTAATTCATTTGCCGTTAATTTAAGAACCAAAGAATCAAAAACGGTTGGCCTGATCATTCCCGAAGTCGTTCATCACTTTTTCTCTAGTGTCATTAATGGAATTATTGATAAGGCTGAAAAAAAAGGTTATCTGGTGATCATTTTACAATCTAATGAATCCTATAAACTTGAGAAAAAGCAAGTAGAACTGCTCATCAGTAAGCGCGTTGATGGAATCATGATCTCGATGGCTAATACGACAGTCGATGTGGGCCATCTCAACCACATTAGAGACTTGAAAATTCCTTTAGTTATGTTCGACAAAATATCAAAGTTAGTGGCCTGTTCGAAGGTCATTATCAATGATAGGATGGCTGCCTATGAAGCCACCAAGCACCTTATTGATTCTGGTTGCAAGCGCATCGCCCATTTTCGCGGGGCACTGCTGCCGCAAAACAGCATAGACCGCTTCTTGGGTTATAAAAAAGCTTTGGAAGATCATGGACTGACCTTTGACCCTGCACTGGTATATATTTGTGAAAATGTGGATTACGATAATGGCCGATCAGCGGCACTGCAACTTATCGCAGATGGTCACAAGATTGATGGTCTTTTTGCTATAACGGATATGGCGGCTGCCGGTGCAATCACGGTCTTTAAAGAACGCAACATCAATGTGCCTGACGATATTTCTGTGATGGGCTTTAGCAATTGGTTTTTATCTCAAGCCATCACACCTGCCTTAAGTACGGTGGATCAGCCGGGTTATGAAATGGGTAAGAAATCCTTCAAATTACTTTATAAAGAAATGAGGGCCAAGAGGGAAGATCGGTATTTAGAGCCAGTTATCAGAGTTCTAGAGACCAAAATCATCAAACGTCAATCTACTAAATAAATGGAAATGAAGTTGTCTCAGTTTTTGCGTTTATGGGGCCTAATTATGGTTCTATCAGTGTTCTACTCATGCACTAATGTTAATACAAATCGTGACAAAGCATCTGCCTTTCAAGAACCCTACCGTCCACAGTTTCACTTTACGCCTCCATCTCAATGGATGAATGACCCGAATGGTTTGGTGTATCATCAAGGGGTTTATCACTTATTCTATCAGCATTACCCGGACAGTACAGTCTGGGGGCCCATGCATTGGGGACATGCGGTAAGCTCTGATTTGATAAAGTGGCAGCACAAACCCATTGCTCTTTATCCCGATGAATTGGGGCTGATATTTTCGGGTAGTGCCGTGGTCGATGTAGCTAATAGCTCAGGTTTTGGCACGTCTGAAAACCCGCCATTAGTCGCTATTTTTACCTACCATCTTATGGATGGTGAGCAGGCCGGGCGAAAGGATTTTCAGACTCAAGGCATTGCCTATAGCCTTGACAACGGTGAGCGCTGGTTCAAATACGAAGGAAATCCTGTGATTCAAAATAACGATATTAAGGATTTTAGAGACCCAAAAGTATTTTGGCATGAGCCAACACAGCAATGGATTCTAACTTTGGTTGCCGGAGATCACGCCAAATTTTATAAATCTACCAATCTCAAAGACTGGACATTGCTCAGTGAGTTTGGGAAAACACAAGGCGCTCACGGTGGTGTCTGGGAATGCCCTGACTTATTTGAGTTGCCTGTTGCGGGCAGCCAAGAAAAAAAGTGGGTCCTACTCATCAGCATGAATCCTGGTGCGCCTAATGGTGGCTCGGGGACTCAATATTTTGTTGGTGATTTTGATGGAACATCATTTACAACAGACCAGACAAATGCACGATGGATTGATCAAGGCCGAGATAATTATGCAGGAGTGACCTTCAATAACATGCCCAACGACGAGCGGGTCTTTATCGGTTGGATGAGTAATTGGGATTATGCGCGGACCACACCAACCGAAGTTTGGCGCAGTGCGATGACCCTTCCTCGATCAATATCGTTACATCAAGATAGTATCGGCTTTTATATAAAGAACTATCCCGTGAGTCAGTTATCTTCTATTACTTCAGTGACCTTTGAAGAGAAAGCCGTTTTATTGACCGAACCATTTGAGTTGGCACAGGACAATTTTAATCAATCTGAATTAAGGTTTGACATGCTTTTGTCAGAGCCGCTCAAGCTTACCTTGAGTAATGATTTAGGAGAGCAAGTCGTTTTAGAAATGGATCCCGAACGGCGTATGTTGCGTTTTGACAGAACCCAGTCTGGGTTGGTGGACTTTGACCAAAAGTTTGCTTTGGGTGTTCAGAAACAAAGTTACCATAACGCAAATGAGTTGGCTGAATTACGGATTATTATGGATGCCTCTTCAATCGAAATATTTATTGACAAGGGACGCTATGTCTTTACCAACCAGATATTCCCAACTACACCTTACACAAGGATCACATTAACGGGTAATCCTAGTACTGTTTTAAAGGATTTTAAAATAAATAAACTCACCTCAATTTGGCATCATGAATAAAATATTTATCTGGTCCATGACCGTTGCGCTAGCTGGTTTCCTCTTTGGTTTTGATACCGTTGTGATCAGCGGCGCAAACAAACCCCTTCAAGAACTATGGGGGCTATCTCCATTCATGCACGGCACCTTTATAATGAGTATGGCCCTGTGGGGCACTGTTTTAGGGTCTCTCATGGGCGGAATACCGACTCAGCAGTTGGGGCGGAAAAAAACCTTGTTTTGGATTGGTGTGCTGTTTTTTGTTTCGGCCTTGGGCAGTGCCTTAGTTTCAGACCCGTATCTATTTTCATTCTTTAGATTTATTGGAGGCGTCGGTGTAGGGGTTTCGTCTGTGGCAGCACCTATATATATATCTGAAATCACTTCCTCAGACAAAAGAGGCCAGTTGGGCGCGTTATATCAATTTTGTTTGGTCTTTGGTATTATGGTTGCTTTTATTTCGAATTGGGCGCTAAAAGGAGTTGATGGCATGAACGATTGGCGATGGATGTTAGGGGTTGAGGCCATTCCGGCTTTAGCTTATACACTCATGGTTCTGAAGGTACCGCATAGCCCGAGGTGGCTGGTATTGCAGAAAGGCGATGATCAACAGGCACTATCTATTTTAACGGTCATCTATGGAAAACTGGAAGTGGCAAAAAAGCATTTGACTGAGATAAAATTAGACGCAGAAGCATCTAGGGGAAGCGATCGTTTATTTCAAAAAAAATATAAAAAAGTACTGTATTTAGGATTCTTAATAGCCTTTTTCAATCAGCTGTCTGGAATTAATTTTGTTCTGTATTATGCCCCACAAATTTTGGAGCAAGCAGGACTCGGTGGAGGCGACTCATTGTTGAACTCAATAGCCATTGGCATCGTCAACTTGATATTCACCTTAATAGGGGTGCGTCTGATTGATCGCCTTGGGCGACGACAATTGATTATTATAGGTTCTATTGGCTATATATTTAGCCTTATTATGGTAGGGATCTGCTTCCAATATAATTTAAGTCCTACCGCACTGATAACTTTTATTTGTTTGTTTGTAGCGTCTCATGCTATTGGTCAAGGAGCCGTCATCTGGGTGTTTATTTCTGAGATATTTCCCAATCGCGTGCGCTCTTACGGACAGAGTTGGGGCACTGGTACTCATTGGGTTTTTGCCGCCATCATTACCATGATCACGCCTTATTTCATCGATGATAACGAAGGTATTTTTAGAGGCAACTTGGAAGTGATTTATTATTTCTTTGCCGGAATGATGGTGCTTCAGTTGTTGTGGGCCTTTTTCAAGATGCCCGAAACCAAAGGGATTTCCCTAGAAGACTTAGAAAAGAATTTGGTGGATCATGATGCCTAAAGGAGCTGCCGTTGTTTGTTATGGAGAATTATTGTGGGATGAACTGCCGCAAGGACGCATCATTGGGGGAGCGCCGTTTAATGTAGCCCAGCGTCTCCATAGCCTTGGGGTAGCGGTCACCATGATCAGCAGTGTGGGTGGTGATGATTTAGGGCGTCAAGCCCTTGATATTGTCCGAGAACAAGACATGCCGATCAAACATATTCAGACACATAAGCATTGGGCTACAGGAACGGTACAAGTTGCCTTAAATGAAGCAGGTTCTGCCTCTTATACAATTCTGGAACCTGTTGCGTGGGATGGTATTGAATTGACTCCGGCACTCATGCAACAGACGAAGGACTGTGAGTTGTTTATTTTTGGTAGTCTAGCGGCACGTCACCAAAAAAGCCGAAGCACTTTGGAGGAACTTGTTGCATTGGCAAGGGATTCCGTGTTTGATGTCAACTTGCGACCCCCGCACTATGATCTTTCTTGGATCATGAAGATGATTGCAATGGTTTCTGTAGTGAAATTTAATGATGAAGAATTGGCGCTTATTTTTGAAGCGCGTCATGGTCAAAAGGGCAGTATACACCAGCAATTAGATTGGTTGTTGCATCTTGACCCAGATAAGATTTGGTGCGTCACGTTAGGGGCTCATGGGGCCCAATTGTATGTCAATGGTGCTTGGTATAAGCATTCTGGTTATCAGGTTGAAGTAGCCGACACTGTTGGTGCGGGTGATACTTTTTTGGCGACTTTGATTAAAGGGTTATTATTGAATAAGCGGCCCCCAGAAGATGCTTTAGATCAGGCAGTGGCCTATGGCGCTGTCGTGGCTTCAAAAACTGGAGCTAATGCGCGCGTTACTGCGCAGGATATAACCGATTTGACCCTCTGCGGTTAGGACGCATTATGTTCTTTATAAAATCATTTTTTTATTTTGCGAACGGTAAAATAAATTTATATTTGCACCCGCCGCAAGGCGAGTTTTGCTGAAGAGCAAAAGGTACCTTAGCTCAGTTGGTAGAGCAACGGACTGAAAATCCGTGTGTCCCTGGTTCGATTCCTGGAGGTACCACAAAAT
>JGI26082J51739_10001229_pt1 | contig 16098 bp, 13 predicted proteins | sample SaaInl5LU_22_DNA_FD_51739 | JGI IMG/M metagenome (IMG submission 51739)
CCGGGACGAAAGTTTTCGATGACAATGTCTGCCTTGGTCAAAAGATCAAACGCCAGTTCTCGTCCGCGTTCGGCTTTCAAGTCGAGCGTAACGCTCTTCTTGTTGCGAGCGAGAGAGTAGTACCACAGTGAATTTCCATCTTTGACTTCACGCCACTGACGAATAGGGTCCCCCGTCGGTGGCTCAACTTTGATCACTTCCGCCCCAAAGTATCCAAGTATGGTGCCCGCGAAGGGACCAGCAAGCAGCTGCCCCATTTCTACAACGCGAAGACCTGCCAAAGGGCGATTGTCACTCATATGAACTCTCCTGATTCTGCGTACCGTTTNATACGCAAAAACCTCCCNTTCGGGTTCTTTTTACACCGACTAATATCCGTTGCAGCGGGGGCTCTGGGCGTGCATAGGTTCGTAGTGACCGCACGAACGCCACCGTTGCCCACTGAGCGCTCCTGTGTAGCGATGGTGACTATGGGCGGTGTGACCGCGGACTTACGCGTTGCTGCTTTCCTCTTGCCAGACATCCATGCCGGGACAAGCGCAGAACAAGTTGCGATCGCCGTAGACGTTATCTACGCGGGTAACGGGTGCCCAGTACTTATCCTGACGCAGCGATGGCACTGGCCACGCTGCCTGCTCGCGGGTATAGGCATGCGCCCAGTCACTGCTCACCACGTCATTAAGGGTATGAGGTGCATTTTTTAACGGGTTGTCGTTGGCATCAAGTTCGCCCGACTGTACCGCTCGAATTTCCTCACGAATACTGATCAACGCATCACAGAAGCGGTCAATCTCTGCGAGAGACTCCGATTCCGTCGGTTCAATCATCAAGGTGCCGGCCACTGGAAAGGACATGGTCGGAGCATGGAAACCATAGTCGATGAGGCGCTTCGCCACATCTTCTTCGCTAATACCGCTGGCTTCCTTGATGGGGCGAAGATCGATAATGCACTCGTGGGCAACTAAACCGTCTCTACCTGTATACAGCACGGGGTAGTGATTCTTCAGTCGGTGAGCGATGTAATTCGCGCCCAAAATCGCAACTTTACTTGCGTGGGCGAGGCCCTCGGCGCCCATAAGCGCAATGTAGACCCACGAAATGGGCAGTATTGATGCGCTGCCGTAAGGTGCGGCGGAAACAACGTCATTAGTGGTGTCGAGCCCGGGGATAGGGGAAACAGGCGACGTGGGAAGAAAGGGGATCAGGTGTGCACCAACGCCGATAGGGCCCATGCCAGGACCGCCACCACCATGGGGGATGCAGAACGTTTTGTGCAGATTAAGATGCGAAACATCTGCGCCAAATTTTCCGGGTGCCGCGAGACCGATTAAGGCATTCAGGTTTGCACCGTCAACGTAGACCTGTCCGCCATGCTCGTGAATAAGGGCGCATAGGTCAACAATGGACTCCTCGAACACACCGTGGGTTGATGGATAGGTGACCATAATCGCAGCCAGCCGGTCGCTGTACTTCTCGACCTTTACTTGGAGGTCTGCCATATCAACGTTGCCGTTATCATCACAAGCGACGATGACGACTTGCATGCCGGCCATGACCGCGCTGGCGGGATTGGTACCGTGGGCCGAAGAAGGGATTAGGCAGATATCGCGCTGGCTGTCGCCTCGGGCTTGATGATAGCGCCGGATAGCGAGTAAACCTGCATACTCACCCTGAGATCCTGCGTTGGGTTGCAGTGACATGCCATCGTAACCTGTGCACTCGACTAACCAATCAGTGAGCTCTGCGAGCATGGCTTGATAGCCCAGGCTTTGGTCGGCGGGTGCAAAGGGATGCATCCGTCCAAATTCTGCCCACGTCACGGGTATCATTTCAGCTGTGGCGTTGAGCTTCATTGTGCAGCTGCCGAGCGGGATCATCGCGCGGGTTAGAGCAATATCTTTGTTCTCCAGGCGCTTCAAGTAACGCAGCATTTCAGTTTCTGAGCGGTATTCTTGAAATAGCGGATGCTGCAAATAGTCGACGGGACGAATCAGCGCTTCGGGGATACCCGTAGTGGCTGCCGCAATACTTGTGCCTTCAAAAAGATCAATAAGCCGTGTCACGTCTTCAAGCGTGGTGGTTTCATCGAGCGAAACGCCGACGGCGTCATCACCGACTACTCGGAAGTTATAACCAGCCTGTTTTGCGCTCTCAAGCAAGGCGCTTTGTCGATTGCCGACCTCGAGCGTCAAGGTATCGAACCACGTCGTGTTACGCAGTTCATACGGGCCGTCGGCTAAGCCTTCAGCGAGTGCGTTGGTTAATGAATGCACTCTGCGACCTATTGCGCGCAAACCATCAGGACCGTGGTACATAGCATAGAGTGCGGCCATAATGGCAAGCAGAGCCTGAGCAGTACAAATGTTGCTGGTGGCTTTTTCTCGGCGGATATGCTGCTCGCGCGTTTGCATTGCCATGCGCAAGGCTTGGTCGCCACGCCGGTCAATAGATACGCCGATGACGCGACCCGGGATCGAGCGTTTGTAAGCATCGCGAGTCGCAAAAAACGCTGCATGAGGGCCACCGAAGCCCATAGGCACGCCAAAGCGCTGACTGTTTCCGACTACGACATCGACCCCTTGTGCGCCGGGTGGTTTGATCATCGTTAGCGCGAGTAAGTCAGACGCGACACAGACCAATGTGTTGCGATTATGAGCGGAAGTAGTGACTGCTTCGAGGCTGCGTATATCTCCCCACGTGCCCGGATACTGTGCGAGCATACCGAAGGCTTCCCCACAGTCACCCAAGGTCTCGGGATCGACTACGTCGATTTCCAGTCCTAGGGGTTCTGCTCGAGTCTTGATTAGGGCGATGGTCTGAGGATGACAGTCTGAAGCAACGACGAAACGCTGCGAGCGGGATTTTTTGTTCACGCGATGCATCAATGTCATCGCTTCGGCCGCAGCCGTCGCCTCGTCAAGCAGCGATGCGTTGGCCAGCTCCATACCTGTAAGGTCCATGACCATTTGCTGGTAAGTTAGGAGTACCTCTAAACGACCTTGCGAAATCTCGGGTTGGTAGGGGGTATAAGCCGTATACCAGCCGGGATTTTCCAGTACATTGCGCTGGATGACGCCCGGCGTAAATGTGTCGTAATAACCCATGCCGATGCAAGAGCGCATAACAACGTTTTGGTCGGCGTAGCGTCGAAGTTTGGCGAGAGCTTCTTGTTCAGTCATGGCAGGTGCCAGCTGCATCAGTTCCCTGCGGCGTATCTGCTCTGGCACCGCGGTATCGATAAGTGCATCTACTGAGCTATAACCTAACTCTCCGGCCATTTCGGCCTGTTGCTGTTCGGTCGGCCCGATGTGACGGACAACAAAATCAGCGGGGTGGGCTAATTGATCGCGAGTGTTAAGAGTCATTGACAGGTTGCCTCAGTGAGTGCTGGGTCGCGTTGCGTCGCATGGCGCGCCCGATGTAATAGAAAGAATCCGAAGTCGTGTAGTTTACCAGCACGCTCAGTGTGTACCAATAAACTGTGTACGAAATTGGTGGTAAAAGGATGTCTGACTCAGCCGCTTAAGCTTAGTCCTTATTGGTGTAGCTAATATCGACAATATGCCATAAGCGCTGACCATTTGGGGTGTCGACGCTTACCTCGCTGCCCACTGGCTTTCCTAAGAGAGCTCTGGCGAGGGGCGAATCGCAACTTAATTTTGATGCGCTGAGGTCAAATTCATCGGGCCCAACAATTTGCCAATAATGCGTTTTGCCGTCTTCATCCTCTAGGGTGACCTTTGCCGTGAACCAGACTTTACTGCGGTCTGAGGGTGGCTCGTGAACGACCGAGAGCTCTTCAAGTCGCTTGCGCAAAAACCGGACACGGCTATCTATTTCACGAAGACGCTTTTTCCCGTAAATGTAGTCGCCATTTTCAGAGCGATCGCCGTTGGCGGCTGCCGCTTGAACAGTGGCAGTGACTACTGGCCGTTCCTCTTTCCAAAGACGGTGCAACTCTGCGCGCAGAGCTGCCTCACCTTCAGGTGTAATGTAAGGTGAGCCTTTAGGCCGAGGTGGTCGGTATCTTCCCATCGCTACAGTTTAACGGGATGATAGGCTCAGAGTAATAGCAGATAGTCGCCAGCGTCGAAGGAATATTGAGCTCAAGACGGGTGAGGGAATGGGAATAGACTTGATGAATCGTATTTTTTTTGTCGCTGCGGTGCTCGCAAGTGCTGCGACGGCGCGAGCAGATGGTTGTATCAACTTATCAGGCAATCCTGTTCAGGGCGGTCTCTTGTGGGGCGAAGTCTCCCCGCAAACAGCGGTTTCATTCGATAATCGCGAGATAGCTGTGACGTCCAGCGGCGTATTTGTTATTGGCTTAGGTCGCGATGCTCCCAAGCTGGCAACGCTTACGATCGGAGGCGATCAAGGCTGTGAGCAGAGCGTTACGGTTGCCCGTCGAGACTATAAGATATCTCGAGTTGAAGGTGTGCCACAAAAAACCGTTACGCCCCCGCCCGAAGAGCTGGAGCGTATCGCGCAAGAGCGTGAACGTGTTCGAGCGGCGAAAGCGAAGCGTTATGAGCGGCCAGATTGGTTGCTGGCCGTACAGGCGGGCTTATCCTGGCCCGCAAAAGGTCGTATTAGCGGTGTGTACGGCAGCCAGCGGTTCTACAACGGTACGCCAGGGTCGCCCCACTATGGTGTTGATGTGGCAGCGCCGGCGGGACATCCGGTGTCAGCGCCGGGGCCTGGGATTGTGACGTTAGCCGAGCCTGATCTGTTCTATTCTGGCGGTACGGTTATTCTCGATCATGGCTACGGGCTATCGTCTTCATTTTTACACATGAGCGAAGTGCTGGTATCCGTGGGTGATGAACTCGATACGGGCGACCTTCTTGGTCGCGTTGGCGCCACAGGGCGTGCGACAGGGCCCCACTTAGATTGGCGTATGAGCTGGGGGCGGGAAAGAATTGACCCACAACTTTTAGTGCCCCCGATGCCGAAATCGCCCTGACACCGTATACTCTGCGATTGCGTTTACTTTATTCAAATGTTGGAGGTTTGTGTGCTTGATTCCAAGTTGCTCGATATTTTGGTGTGCCCTGTGTCCAAAGCGCCCCTCGAGTACGATAGTGAAAAGCAGGAATTGGTCTGTCGCGCCAGCGGTTTGGCGTATCCTATCCGCGATGATATTCCCGTCATGCTCGAGAGCGAAGCGCGTGTCTTAACNACTGATGAAAAGCTGCGCTGAGGGGTATGAGTATGGCTGATACGATATTCGGCAAGATGACCCGCGGTGAAATCCCTGTGGATTTTGTATATGAGGATGATCACTGTGTCGCTATTAACGATATTAATCCGCAAGCGCCCGTCCATATTTTGGTGATTCCACGCAAACCTATCCCCCGATTAGTTGATGCAACCACAGAGGATCAGGCGTTGTTAGGTCATCTACTGGTAGCTGTCGGCAATATCACTCGTCAACTGGGCGTGGATGAAGGTTTTAGAGTAGTTATTAATAATGGCGAGGGAGGTGGCCAGACGGTGTTCCACCTTCATCTGCATATTCTGGCTGGCCGGACTCTNGTGGAAGGGGAGCTGTCCCAAGGGATTCAATAATCTGCAGCCGCTACATTGGTTTTAGTCATTAGGCATTACACCACTATTTGAGAGAACACCCATGAAAACCGCTGAAATCCGCGAAGCGTTTCTATCTTATTTCGAAAGCGAAGGACATACCCGCGTGGCATCGAGTTCACTGGTACCCATCGATGATCCTACGTTGCTGTTTACCAATGCGGGAATGAATCAGTTTAAAGAAACGTTCTTGGGAATGGAAAAGCGTGACTACGCCCGCGCCACTACTTCCCAGAAGTGCGTGAGGGCCGGTGGTAAACATAACGATCTGGAGAATGTTGGCTACACTGCCCGCCACCACACGTTCTTCGAAATGCTTGGTAATTTCAGTTTCGGCGACTACTTCAAGCGCGAAGCGATTCAGTTCGGATGGGCATTTCTAACCGAGGTTTTACAGCTTCCGAAAGAGCGGCTATGGGTAACGGTGCATATCAGCGACGATGAAGCTGCCGATATCTGGGTTAATGAAATTGGTGTCGATCCCAGCCGATTGTCGCGTTTAGATGAAGATAATTTCTGGCAGATGGGGGATACCGGTCCCTGTGGCCCTAGTTCAGAGATTTTTTATGATCACGGTGCCGATGTCCCTGGGGGGCCTCCTGGTAGCGAAGACGATGACCTGGATCGCTACATTGAAATCTGGAATCTAGTATTCATGCAATACAACCGAGACGCTGCCGGTGACCTTCATCCGCTGCCCGCGCCTTCGGTGGATACTGGCATGGGACTTGAGCGTATTGCCGCGGTGCTCCAAGGCGTTCACTCGAACTACGAAATTGACCTTTTTCAAGCGCTTATTGGCGCTACTGCACAGTGCCTAGGCGTCACAGATCTCGAAGAAAAATCCTTGCGGGTGGTGGCTGACCACTTACGGTCCTGTTCATTCCTCATTGCTGACGGTGTCACCCCGAGTAACGAAGGCCGCGGTTATGTACTGCGACGGATTATTCGCCGTGCGGTGCGTCACGGCAATAAGCTGGGCGCAACTGAGCCATTTTTTGCAAGCTTAGTTGAAACCTTGGTAGAACAAATGGGTGACGCCTACCCCCAGTTGAGAGAGAAGCAGGCTGTGATCGAAGCTGCCCTGGCAGGTGAAGAAGAGCAATTTGCGCGCACCCTAGACAAAGGTATGGCCATACTTGATGAAACGCTGGGCGGGCTCGAAGGCAGTGTTATTCCAGGGGAGGTTATTTTTCGTTTGTATGACACCTATGGCTTCCCTGTCGATTTGACCAACGATATCGCTCGGGAACGACATTTAACCCTTGATCTCGATGGTTACGAGGCTGAGATGGAGCAGCAGCGACGTCGTTCCCAAGAGGGCGGTAGCTTTAAGGTCGACTATTCGGGCGTGGTCGCGCTCGAGGGTGAAACAGCGTTTTTAGGGTATGAGGCTACATCAGCACAGGGGCACATTGTTGCTTTGCTCAGTGACGGCGAAAAGGTTGAACGTTTAACTGAGGGGCAGGAAGGTGTCGTGGTACTTGACCAGACGCCATTCTATGGCGAGAGCGGTGGTCAGGTAGGTGACTGTGGTCTTCTCAGCAGCGATTCAGATCGGGCCGATGTGCGTGATACCACGAAATCACAGGGGCACCATCTGCACCATGTCAGCGTTACTGCAGGTGCCCTGACTGTCGGCCAAACAGTGTCTGCCACTGTAGACGCATCGGTCAGGCAGCGCATCCGCCTTAACCACTCGGCGACGCACCTTTTGCATGAAGCGCTTAGGCGGGTACTGGGGGCGCACGTGGCTCAGAAAGGGTCCCTCGTTGATTCCGAGCGATTGCGCTTTGACTTTTCCCACGGCGAAGCCGTCAGCGCAGAACAGTTGGCGCGTATCAGTGCAATGGTTAATGATGAGATTCGCTGCAACACCCTCGCGCAGACCCAAGTTATGTCTATGGATGATGCGGTTGCCGCGGGTGCGACCGCGCTGTTTGGTGAAAAATACGGCGACGAAGTGCGCGTACTTAGCATGGGTGCCGAGGGTTTCTCGGTAGAGCTTTGCGGTGGTACTCACGTGGAACGAACAGGCGATATTGGCCTGATGCTGATCACTGCTGAGTCTGGTGTCGCCTCGGGTGTTCGTCGTATAGAGGCGGTCACCGGAGAGTTGGCATTGGATCTGGTGAAGCAATCTCAAATACAGCTAAATGAAGTGTGTTTTGAACTCAAAGCGAACCCACAGAATCTGATTGAAAAAGCCGGTTCACTGCGTGCCGAGCTCAAAGGGTTGGAGAAAGAAGTGGCGCGGTTGAAGCAAAAGCTAGCCACATCCTCAGGTGGTGACTTGACGTCTAACGCGGTAAACGTCTCTGGTATTAACGTTCTTGCCGCCCACCTTGAAGGCGCCGATGTTGGGACCCTGCGAGACACCTTGGACCAATGCAAGAACAAGCTGGGCACAAGCGCCATACTGCTTGCGGCCGTAGAGGGCGATAAAATCAGCCTGGTTGCCGGAGTGTCGAAAGACGCCACGGATAGAATTCGAGCGGGCGATATCATGAAAGAATTTGCCGGGCGCCTTGGGGGAAAGGGCGGCGGCCGTCCCGATATGGCTCAGGGAGGTGGAAATGATGTTGCGGGCTTAACCGCGGCAGTGGCTGCCTTCCCTGGCTGGGTCGCCGAAAACCTTGTTTAAAACGCGCTGGGTTTAGACGCGCTGGCTCTTCATTTTAAAGCGTATTTCGGGTAAGCTCGCGACCCTTTTTTGGCAGCCACAATTAACGGAAGGCTATGGCCCTTATTGTTCAAAAATTTGGCGGGACGTCGGTTGGCACAATCGAGCGTATTGAGCGTGTCGCTGACAAGGTCGCGCGCTTTCGCGATGAAGGCCATGACATTGTGGTCGTGGTTTCGGCAATGTCCGGTGAAACCAACCGCCTGATTGGACTCGCGACTGACATACTTCCCGAAGGACCAACGCCGCGAGAGTTAGACGCGTTGGTATCTACGGGCGAACAGGTCACGTCTGCTTTACTCTGCATGGCATTGCACAAGCGAAACGTGGGTGCGCGCTCTTATAATGGCAGCCAAGTGCGTATTCTTACCGATGACTCGCATACGAAAGCGCGCATACGACATATTGATGACGTTAAGTTGCGCGGCGAATTAACGCAGGGCAATGTCGTGGTGGTGGCGGGCTTTCAAGGCGTCGATGAAAACGGCAATATAACAACCTTAGGTCGCGGTGGCTCGGACACTACGGCGGTGGCTCTGGCTGCGGCGCTTAAAGCTGACGAATGCCAGATCTATACCGATGTTGATGGTGTCTATACCACTGACCCGAGAGTCGTGGATGGCGCNCGCAGGTTAGAAAAGATTACCTTTGAAGAAATGCTGGAAATGGCCAGCATGGGTTCAAAAGTTCTTCAGATTCGGTCGGTAGAGTTCGCCGGCAAATATTCGGTGCCGCTGCGTGTTCTGAGCAGCTTTGAAGATGGCCCCGGTACATTGATTACCATGGAGGAGGATGCGGCTGTGGAAGCTCCCGCAATTGCTGGAATTGCATTCAACCGCGATGAAGCGAAGCTAACTGTGCTCGGTGTGCCCGATATTCCCGGGGTTGCTTATCGTATTTTGGGCCCTATTGGTGAGGCCAATATTGAAGTTGACGTTATACTGCAAAATATTGGTGAGGATGGTAAGACGGACTTTACCTTTACAGTGGGGCGCGGTGACTTAACGCGCAGTCAGGATATTCTTTCTAAAACTGTGACCGACCTCGGCGCTGCAGAATTGCGTGTCGACTCAAAAATTGCCAAGGTGTCGGTTGTCGGTGTGGGAATGCGTTCTCACGCAGGTGTGGCATCGCTTATGTTTAGGGCTTTGGCCGAAGTCGGTGTTAACATTCAGATGATTAGTACCTCGGAGATCAAGATTTCCGTGATAATCGAAGAGAAGTTTTTAGAGCTGGCAGTGCGCACACTGCACTCGGCGTTTGAGCTAGATGCGGACCCTGAGGAACAACCGACGAAGGTTTAGCTCTTTCCAATAACTAGCTCGCGTTCACGATTGATGCGGACTAAACATCGAAGCACAGGGACGTAGGCGATGTTAATATTAACAAGACGAGTAGGGGAGTCGCTGATTATCGGTGACGATGTCACGATAACCGTGCTCGGCGTCAAAGGTAACCAAGTGAGGATCGGTGTCGATGCTCCTCGCGATGTCGCTGTGCATCGAGAAGAGATCCTCGATAGACCCAGAAAAGACACTCCGTCTATGGGCGAAAAAGCGGACGAACAAGCGGACGAACAATCGGATCAAAAATGATCCCACTAAAGGTTTTTCGCGGGGCTCGACTTATGTTAGGCTTCGCGCCGTTCGGAGAAGTGGCCGAGTGGCTGAAGGCGCGCCCCTGCTAAGGGCGTATACGTTAATAGCGTATCGAGGGTTCGAATCCCTCCTTCTCCGCCATTTTTCCCGTCAGCGTGCGACGCGCGCTGGGGGAAGTGGGCGATAGATTTAAAGCGTTGTAAAAACGTTACAGAGGGGCCCTAACGGGGCCCTTTTTCATTCGAGGTTCCGGGCAGAGAATGACACGATCTGCTCTCCGCCACTGGAGGTGGCTATGTCAGACATCGCGGTTGGAATTATCATGGGATCACGTTCCGATTGGGACGTCATGGAAGGTGCCGCTCTCATGCTTGAGCAGCTGGGCATACCCTACGAGGCGAAGGTTGTTTCAGCTCACCGAACGCCTGATCGACTGTACGACTACGCGCGCAGTGCCCGTGACCGCGGCTTGAAAGCGATTATTGCCGGTGCCGGCGGTGCAGCCCATCTGCCCGGTATGGCTGCGGCTATGACGCCTGTACCCGTGCTGGGTGTGCCTGTGGATGCCACCGTACTGAATGGTATNGATGCGCTAATGTCTATTGTGCAAATGCCTAAGGGCGTGCCAGTGGCGACGTTTGCAGTGGGTAAGCCTGGCGCGGTCAATGCGGCCTTATTCGCAGCGGCGATGCTTGCCAATGACGACCTTGACATACGCAAGGCTCTCGATAGCTTTCGCGCCGCGCAAACCGATGAAGTCCCAGAGAACCCCCTTTGATTAAACATTAAGGAGAGTAAGGTGAAGCAGCGTCTTGGAATAATTGGGTGTGGTCAGCTCAGTCAGATGCTGGGCGAAGCGGCCAACCGTCTTGGAATACAGGTCTCATTTCTTTGTCTCGATGAGACGCCCGTTGTTGCGGGGCTGGGACCCGTTTACTCTGAAGATGAATTGGATATCTTTCTCGCCGCCTGCGATGCGATTACCGTTGAACGTGAAAGCATTCCTGATCCTATTCTTCGTCGAGCAGCCAATGAAGTCGGTTTAGCGCCGAGCTATGAAGCGCTCGTTATATTACGCCAGCGAGATACTCAGAAAGCGATGCTCGACGAACTGGCTATCCCCACATCTCCCTGGGGAACAGCGACAGACTCAGACGCTCTCGCACAACTCCTAGCGACGTTCCCCAGCACGTATGTTCGTTGCAAAAGAATTTTGGGGGGTTATGACGGTGGCGGTCAGTGGCGCGTAGGTGGGGAGTATTCGATTGACGCTATACCGGAAGGCGGCTACCCGCTGATCGCAGAGGCTGAGATTGCGATTGAGCGCGAGCTCGCGATCATTGTAGGTCGCGATGAGCAAGGTAATATTCGGTGTTACCCCATGACTGAGAACGCAATGCGCGATGGCATCCTGATAGGCAGTTTTGTGCCTGCAAAGGTGGATGAGGAAATGACAGCGCAAGCACAAGAGTACGCGCGGCGCCTCGTTGAGCGTATGGGTTACGTTGGTGTGCTCGCCATTGAATTCTTCGTCACTGAAGGGCGCCTGATCGTCAATGAAATCGCTCCTCGGGTCCACAATACCGGGCACTGGTCGATCGGTGCCTTAGGCGCAGACCAATTCACCCAGCATGTGCGCTTGGTACTGGGTGCGCCCGTGGTGGAGCCTGTACTGCAAGGGGGCGCGGCGATGGTCAATCTTCTCGATGACGCACTTCCTAAAACGATGCCGGAAGGCCCGATTCGGACGCTCATTCAGACCTATGGAAAAGGCATACGCAAAGGGCGCAAGTTAGGCCACCTTACGTTGATCGGCCCAGATGCGGACGCGGTTCGCCGTGAGGCTGAACGCCTGATAGCAGAGCTACATTAGGCATTACTTTGTTCTTCGGCATATCATGCCCTCGCATCCTGTGCTGACATAACGCTTCAAAGCAACGTAGTCGCCGCGTGATCTCGTGCACTTGTTGTGGTAGTTTCTAGGCAAATAGCGACATTAATTTGGGCGTTGCCCGAGGAGAGTACCCATAATGAATCAGGCTGCAACTCTAGATGCAGGGCAGCTGGCTGCATCTGTCGAAGCGACGAAACTTGAGCTAAACGCTGCTTTTCAGCGCCAACGTGCTGCGTACCTTGCGAACCCCTATCCCGATTTTGCTCAGCGCAAGCAAGATTTACTGGCGCTAAAACGTATGATCTCTGAAAACCGAGATGAGATTATTCAGGCTATCTGTGAAGACTACGGCAATCGCTCCAGCTTTGAGAGTAAATTTGCTGAAATCGTTACTGCGACTGACACCATTGGGCACACTATTAAGCAGTTAAAGGGATGGATGAAGCCCCAGCGTCGAAGCATCGACTTAACGATGTATTTCGGGGCCAAAAATCGGGTGATTCCTCAGCCTTTGGGTGTTACGGGCCTTATTGTTCCTTGGAATTTTCCGATCATGCTCTCCGTCACTCAGCTCGTTGCGGCTTTTGCTGCGGGTAATCGTGCCATGGTCAAAATGTCGGAGAACTCGATTGCACTTACCCGCGTCTTACGCAAAATTTCACCAAACTATTTCCCGCTCGAAAAACTCGAGTTTTTTGAGGAAACAGGCGGTGTGGGGATCGAGTTTTCACAGATTCCTTTCGATCTCATTATTTTTACAGGCTCGGGCCAAACAGGTCGTAAAGTCATGGCTTCCGCGGCGCAGAATTTAACGCCTGTGATCCTCGAGCTTGGTGGTAAGGCGCCAGCGGTTATCGACAAGTCGTTCTCGCTACAAAAAGCGGTGGAACGCATTTTATTCGTTAAGCGCTTCAACGCGGGTCAAATCTGTACCAATGTCGATTACGTGTTTGTGCACAAAACGCAGATCGAGGAGTTTGTTACCCTGTGTAAGGAGTGGGCAGCTAAACACTGTGCCGATATCAATGCCGATGATTACACGTCGATTATTGATGATCTGTCATTTAAGCGATTGCAAGACACGCTAGTAGATTGCCAAGAAAAAGGCGCGCGCATTGTTAAGTTGAGTGAGCAAGAAGCCAACCCCGCAGCACGCAAAATGCCTTTGCATTTGGTACTCGATACGCAGCCTGAGATGATCATCCGCCAGCGGGAGACCTTTGGTCCTTTGCTGATGGTTTTGCCTTATGAGCAGCCCCAAGAAGTCATTGATTATGTAAATAGCCATGACCGCCCGCTCGCACTGTATCCGTTTAGTAATGACAGTGCATTGGTTGACCGTTATATCGAGAATATTATGTCGGGTGGTGTAACGGTGAATGATGCGTTATTCCACGTTGCGCAGCACGACTTGCCTTTTGGTGGTGTCGGACCCTCGGGTATGGGGCATTACCACGGCTACGAGGGCTTTACGGCGTGCTCCAAAATGCGTCCCGTGTTTTATCAAGCCAAAACGACGGCGATGAAATTTATGACGCCGCCTTACAGCAATTTCGCTAACAAGATGATCGATATGATGGTCAAAATGAAAGGCTGATAGCGCTGAAAACGCAGCTCACTATTTCGTGTGAGTTGTAGCTGAATCGACTTCGACATTAAGCCAATCAGCGAGTGTCGAAGTCGTAACCCTCTTCTTTATTATCCTGTGACTAAATAAGGTCCCAGTAGGTACCACACTGGCGGCACTAGCAGCGCGGTGAACAATGCGCTCAAGCCCATCCCGAGCCCCGCATAGGCTCCCAATGCGTGACTGACTTGAAGAGCGCGGGCAGTGCCGATGCCGTGCGCAGCAATCCCTAACGCTATTCCCTGCGCACGTGGATCGACGATGCCGGTTAGGCGGAGGATGCCCAAACCAAAGATGGCACCCAAAATTCCCGTAATGATGACAGCAACAGCCGCGAGCGCCGGCAGCCCCTCCAGTTGTTCTGCGATAGCCATGGCAACAGGGGTTGTTGTTGATTTAGCGGCCAGCGAGCGCATTGTCAGTTCTGAGCCGCCGAGCCAGCTAATGCAGAATAAGGTGCTCAGGGCTGCAGTGAGTGAACCTGCGCCAACGCTCAATACGAGAGGTAGCGCGGTGCGTCGCAGATGCTGTAACTGTTGATGGAGAGGAATTGCTAACGCAACCGTGGCGGTTCCCAACAAAAAGTGTAGCGCTTGAGAGCCGTTAAAATAGTCCTCGTAGGGCGTATCTGTTAGGTGGAGCGTTGTCATCACACCGGCCATACCGAGCAACACTGGGTTGACAAGGGGCGACTGCTTCGCACGCCTAAATAACCACAGCGCTACAAGGTAAAACGCCACCGTTAGAGGAACGCTCCAGGCAGCATTTTGCACGAGCGCCGCTAGCTGTGGGTGCGCCGCTAGATTGTCATTGACCATGCTCATGGCCCTCGCTGCTCTGTGTCACGGTCGGAGAGGCCCAAGCGCATGACGCTTGCACTCACTAGCAGGGTGACTAGCGTACTGACAGTAATGGCCACGGCGATCGGTAGCCATTCGTCCTTGATTAACTCGAGATAGAGCAGTATCCCCGAACCTGCTGGAATGAAGAGTAGCGACATGTGCCGAAGAAGCGGGCTCGCGATTGTTTGCATGCTTTCCGATACGCCGCCGGTCACAACAAGGTAGGCAAGCATTAGCATCATCCCGATCACGGGCCCAGGAATGGGTATGCCAAATTGCTCTGCAAGGAGATCGCCAGCGAGTTGGCATCCAAAAAGGGCGAGTAGGGCAAGGGGCATGTGAGTAGTCCACCGGTAGTCAAAGGCTAGTTTAACCCCAAGAGCATGCTCCATCATATCGCGGCTAAACGAGCACAATTCATCTCGCGGTGACTGCTTGCTAATAGTTAGCAACCGGAGTGCAGAGGATAAAAAAACCCCGCTTGAGCGAGGTTCCAATACGTAGCGTTTGAGTAACGGTTTGTCTGTGGCATTCCTCTACGAAGATCGGAACTACGTTTCCTGACAATATGTTACTGGCTGTCGTTGCGCCCTTTCCCGATTACCGCGGGATCGGTTGGAGACGTCAATGGCTAGGGAATTCTTGCTTGAGCATCCGCAATACCTCTATGCGCGCTTTATAGCGGTCTTTTTCGATGTCAAAGCAGCAGTCTGCTTCTAGTCCAACGAGTGTTTCAGCGATGTCGTCGGACATGCCGGTAACAAACGTTCGCTTGCCCGCACGTTTCGCATCACACGCGATTGTCTCGACTGCGCGTGCTGCGGAAACATCGAGAAAGGGTACTCGCTGGAAGTCGAGCACAATAGCGCGCATGCCATCGCGGTAGCGTTCTCGGACATGATGGCCAACATCAGCAGCGGCACCAAAACTCAAAGGACCCCCGAATTCGAAAATGGTGACTCGATCTTTAATGTCATGAAGTAATTCGCGTTCTTCTTCGCTTGTTGGTGTAAGCGGTCGAGATAGTAAGTCATCGAGCTGACTTGCAGCCACTTGGCGTACGTAGGCTAGAGCGGCAAGTACTACACCGGCTGCTACAGCGGTTATGAGGTCAATGAAGACGGTCAAGCCGAGAACCATAACCATCAAGGCTAGATCCCAGCGAGGTCCGCGATGGGCATTCTTGAGGTAGCTAAAATCAATAATATCGAGTCCCACTTTAATGAGAACACCTGCAAGTGCAGCGTGGGGTATATACGCGGCCACGGGTCCGACACCCAGAACAACGGCTGCGAGTACCAGTGAATGGATCATTCCGGAGAGTTTAGTGACACCACCTGAGCGAATATTAACAACCGTACGCATAGTGGCACCTGCGCCGGCAATGCCNCCAAATAAGCCCGCAACTGCGTTACCAATACCTTGCCCTATGAGCTCTTGGTTAGAATCGTGACGCGTGCGNGTCATGTTGTCGGCAACAAGAGAGGTCAATAAGCTATCGATCGAACCAAGAATGGCCAATATAACCGCGGCTTCAATGACCAGCGCGAATGCCGATTGGTCAAAGACCGGTAGATGCAGCGAGGGTAAGCCACTGGGTATATCGCCAAGAATTGGCATGGCGCCCACAAATAGCGATAGAACAGTACCGGCAGTGAGTGCTGCCAGCGGCGCAGGGAGGTATTTACCCCAAGCGGTGGGCCAGCTGTAGACAACCACAAGCGTTAGTGCGGCAACGGACAGCGCAGACCAGTTAATACTTCCTAGTGCGGTGGGTAGATAGGCCAGTCCCGGAACGGTGCCTGCAGGTGCTGCATGCCCTAACGTCGCGTCAAGCTGGAGGATGATAATGATCACTCCAATTC
>JGI26082J51739_10001232_pt1 | contig 16093 bp, 20 predicted proteins | sample SaaInl5LU_22_DNA_FD_51739 | JGI IMG/M metagenome (IMG submission 51739)
CCGTTACTTTTTATTAGTCTTCTGACTTCACTTTTTGAATTTTCTAATTTAGATAAAACTACAAGATCTAAAATACTAAAATCTGCATTCAATAGATCTTTTTTGATTTTAACTGAGGGAAGATTGGATCCCGTTGAGTTTTCTGAAAAAGTTTCTCTAGCTATTTTTTCAGAATTTTGAGCTTCACTCTCTCCATGAAGCATTTCAGTAGTTTTGTTGGCTAATAAAACTTTAAGCTCATTAATATCGTTATTTTTAATATTCTCAATTTCTTCAATAGTTAAATCTGTAAAAATATTTAGAAATTTTATTACATCTCTGTCGTCAGTATTTCTCCAAAATTGCCAATAATCGTATGGTGATAAAAATTTTTTATCTAACCATACGGCGCCATTTTCTGTTTTGCCCATTTTGGCACCTGTAGCTAATGTAATCAAAGGAGTCGTCAATCCATAGGCTTGATTATTTGAATATCTTTTTATTAGATCAACTCCATTAACAATATTTCCCCATTGATCAGAACCACCAATTTGCAAAACACAATTTTCTTTTTGATTTAGTTCTAAGAAATCATATGCTTGTAAAATCATATAATTAAATTCCATATAGCTCAGTGATTGCTCTCTATCTAATCGAGTTTTTACACTATCAAAAGTCAACATTTTATTAATTGTAAAATGTTTTCCAATATCTCTTAAAAAAGAAATATAATTTAAATCTTTTAGCCAAGAATAGTTATTCACAAAAATTGGTTTTGTATCTTTGTTATTAGAAGATAAGTAATTTTTTAAAATATTTTCTATATTTTTCGTATTTTTTTCAATTTCATTTTCATCTAAGATTTTTCTTGTTTTATCTTTTCCAGAGGGATCGCCAATTCTGGTAGTACCACCACCTAACAAAACAATTGGCTGATGACCGTGTTTTTGTAAAAGACGTAGACACATTATTTGAAGCAAGCTACCTACATGTAAACTTTCAGCAGTACAATCGAAGCCAATGTAGGCTTTTATTTTTTTTTGATTAAGTAAATCAGATAATTCATTTTCATTAGTACATTGATAGAAAAATCCTCTATCTTTAAATTCTTTTAAAAATTTGTTCATGAGCTTATAGTTCTACAATATACAAAAATTTCTAAAAAAAAATTAAATATGAAAAAAAATATATTTTCCGTCTTAGGCTTAATGAGTGGAACTTCGATGGATGGAGTAGATATATCTTTAATTAAAACTGATGGTTATGATTATTTTGAGCAAATATCTAATAAATTTTATGAATTTAGTGACGAATTATACAAAGATTTAATTTTTCTTAGAGAGAGCATAAGTGAATTAAAAGATTTAGATAATAAATTTTCAATAATTGATGAAATTGAAAAAAAATTCACACTCTTCAATGCTCAAGTTATCAATGAATTCATAAAACAAGAGCAAACAAGGCCTGAAATAATAGGTTTTCATGGCCAAACAATTTATCACAACTCAAAAGCCAAAATTTCTAAACAATTAGGAAATGGTGAACTTTTATCTCAATTAACAAATTGTACAGTTGTTAATAATTTTAGAAAACAGGACTTAGATAATTATGGTCAAGGGGCACCACTGACTCCTATTTTTCATTATTTAATCTCAAATCAGATAAACAAAAAAAACAAATTAACTTACCCTATTAATATAATTAATATTGGTGGAATAACTAATGTTACTACAATTTTAGATAATAAAGATATTGATAAACAAATTTTTGCATACGATATTGGTCCGGGTAACTGTTTAATTGATGAGTGGGTAAGAAAAAAAAGTAACAAAAAATTTGATGAAAATGGTTCACTAGCTTTATCTGGAAAAGCTAATCAATTAATTTTAAATCAATCTATAGACAACTTTCAAATCTCTTCAATAGAAGAGTCAATGGATATAAATGATTTTGATATCTCATTTGTAAAAGGTTTAAATCTTGAAGATGGGTGTGCAACCTTAAATGAATTCACTGCTTATTTAATTTCAGAAGGTTTAAAAAAAATTAATCAAATTAATAATATCGTGGTTAAAAACTTTATTATATGTGGTGGAGGTAGAAAAAATAAAAAACTTGTTGAAAATATTTATAAATATATGAGTGATGAAAAATTGATTATCAAAGATATTGATGTCTATCAGTTTGATGGAGATTTTATAGAGTCACAAGCATTTGGATATCTTGCTGCAAGAAGAATTTTAGAATTACCAATCACCTTTCCAACAACTACTAGATGTAAAAATCCATCTTTAGGTGGTCAGATTATTAAAAATTATTAGTAAAGTGCAGTTTCTTTTTTAATATATTTATCTAAATACTTAACTAATTGATCTTCACTTTTTGAAAAAAAATGATTTGCATCAGGTACAGATTGAAATTCAACCTTTATTCCTTTTTGTGCACTTAGTCTCTTGTCTAACTCAGTGATATATTCTAGAGGGACTAGCTCATCTTTTTTTCCATAGATCATCATTCCAGAAGTGGGGCATGGTGAAAGAAATGAAAAATCATAAGCATTTGGTTGTGGGGAAATTGCAATAAATCTATTTATTTCAGGTCTTCGCATAAGTAATTGCATAGCAATAAGAGATCCAAATGAAAAACCAGACACCCAACATTGAGAGTTGTCAAAATTTTCTCTTTCAAGCCAATCTAAAGCTGCTGCAGCATCAGCTAATTCTCCTTGACCATTATCAAATTCGCCATCACTTTTACCAACACCTCTAAAATTAACTCTGCAAACTGAAAAATCATTTTCCATGAATGTTTTAAAAGTTTCTACAACGACTTTATTATTCATTGTTCCACCATATTGTGGATGTGGCTGAAGAACTAAAGCAACAGGAGAGGTATTTTTTTTACTTTTGAAATATTTTGCTTCGAGTCTTCCAGCAGGTCCAGGTATAAAAATTTCTAGTATTTTATTGTCCATATTATTTTAATTATAATTAAAAAGACGCTTATTTAGCATATCTCTGTGTCAAAATGTTAGTACTTTTTTAACCAACCTATACTTGACTATTTTAGTCAAGTATCTATATACCCCTTTAAATCATTATATTTTATGAAATTAACCTCAAGAGGAAGATATGCTGTTACCGCTCTAGTAGATTTAGCTAGATTTAAGAGTGATAACCCAGTTTCTCTAAGAGACATATCTTTAAGACAGGGCATATCTATAGATTTTCTTGAACAAATTTTTTCAAAACTGAAAAAAAAAGAAATTGTTCAAAGTATTAGAGGGACTCAAGGTGGATATATTTTAAGTAGACAACCCAAAGAAATTAAACTTACCAATATTTTTGAAGCAGTGGATGAAAAAGTAAAAACAGTTCAGTGTAAAAAAGAGTCTAAAAAAGGTTGCAACGGAAAAGCAACTAAATGTTTAACTCACAATCTTTGGGATGAATTGGAAAACCATATCAATAATTTTTTTGAAGAAAAAAGTTTAGAAGATTTAATAACTAAAAAAACACAAGAAAGAATTCAAAATGGACACTAGAGAAAAAGATATAGAGAAGCTTAAAGATTATAAATATGGTTTTTCAACTGATATTGAAAGTACTAGGGCGCCAAAAGGATTAAATGAGGATGTCATCAGATTTATTTCTAATATTAAAAAAGAGCCAGAATGGATGTTAAAATTTAGATTAAATGCATTTGAAAGATTTAAAGTTTTAAAGGAACCAAATTGGCAGAAGCCCCAATATCCAAAAATTGATTATCAAGATTTATATTACTATTCAGCACCAAAAAGTATGGACAATAAACCAAAAAGTTTAGATGACCTTGATCCTAAACTTTTAGAAACATATAAAAAACTTGGTATTCCTCTTCAAGAACAGGCAAGAATAAATGGAATAGCTGTTGATGCAGTATTTGATTCAGTTTCTGTTGCAACAACCTTTAAAGAAGAATTAACAAAACAAGGTATAATTTTTTGTTCGATGTCAGAAGCAATTCAAAAACATCCTGAACTAGTTAAAAAATATCTTGGTTCAGTAATTCCAACAACTGATCATTTTTTTGCTACACTAAATTCAGCAGTCTTTACTGATGGATCTTTTGTTTATATTCCTGAAGGGGTTAGGTGTCCTATGGAACTATCAACTTATTTTAGAATTAATGCATCTGAAACTGGTCAATTTGAAAGAACTCTCATAATAGCAGACAAGGGAAGTTATGTAAGTTATCTAGAGGGTTGTACAGCTCCAATGAGAGATGAAAATCAACTTCATGCAGCTAATGTAGAATTAATAGCACTTGATGATGCTGAGATTAAATATTCAACAGTTCAAAATTGGTATCCAGGTGATGAAAATGGTAAAGGCGGAATATATAATTTTGTTACAAAACGAGGATTATGTAAGGGTAGAAACTCTAAAATTTCTTGGACACAAGTAGAAACAGGATCTGCCATTACCTGGAAATACCCAAGTTGCATATTAAAAGGCGATAACTCTACAGGTGAATTTTATTCAATTGCTATTACTAACAATCATCAAAAAGCAGACACCGGAACAAAGATGATCCACCTTGGAAAAAACACAAAAAGTAAAATTATCTCAAAGGGAATTTCGGCAGGAAAATCAGACATGATGTATAGAGGTTTGGTAGATATTTCCTCAAAAGCAGATAATTCTAGAAATTTTACTCAATGTGACTCACTTTTAATGGGAAATAAATGTGGAGCTCACACAATTCCTTATATTAAAAATAAAAATATCAAATCGAATATAGAGCACGAAGCAACCACATCAAAGATTAGTGATGAACAACTCTATTATTGTAATCAAAGAGGATTAAGCCAAGAAGAAGCGGTAAGTTTAATTGTAAATGGTTTTTGTAAAGAAGTTCTGCAACAATTACCTATGGAATTTGCTGTTGAGGCACAAAAACTTGTAGGAATAAGTTTAGAAGGAAGTGTTGGTTAAAATGTTATCTATTCAAAATTTAAAAGCAAAAATTGACAACAAAGAAATCTTAAAAGGTTTAAATTTAAAAATTAATGCTGGAGAGGTCCATGCAATTATGGGGCCTAATGGGTCAGGTAAAAGTACATTATCAAATATTTTATCAGGAAAAAAAGGCTATGAAATCGAAGGAGTTGTAGATTTTAATAATGAAAATTTATTAAATTTAGAAACAGAGGAGAGAGCTCACAAAGGAATATTCTTAGCATTCCAATATCCATTAGAAATTCCAGGAGTAAATACCAATACATTTTTAAAGACGTCTTTAAACGCTATAAAAAAAGCAAGAGGCGAAAAGGAGCTTGATGCTCTAGAATTTTTAAAGCTAATCAAAGAGAAATCTAAAGAATTAAAATTTGATGAAAAAATATTAAGCAGACAATTGAATGTTGGTTTCTCTGGTGGTGAAAAAAAGAAAAATGAGATACTTCAAATGTCAATTTTAAATCCAAAACTATCTATTTTAGACGAAACAGACTCAGGTTTAGATATTGATGCGTTAAGAATAGTTTCAGAAGGAGTTAATTCTTTAAGAACAAAAGATAACTCTTTTTTAATTATTACTCATTATCAAAGATTACTTGATTATATAAAACCAGACTTCGTTCACGTTCTTAAAAATGGACAAATTATTAAATCAGGTGGACCAGAGCTTGCAATGGATTTAGAAAAAAAAGGTTATGAGGATTTTGAGTAATGCTTGATATATTTCAATCGAATTTTGACAAATTAGTTAAGGAAAAAAATTTTTCTCCAGAAGAATTAAAGATAAAAAAATTAAATTTTGATAATTTTTTAAAAAATGGTTTTCCAAATAAAAAATTAGAAGATTGGAAATTCTTAGATTTAAATCAAATATTAAATTCAGAATTTGAAAATTTTGATTTTGACCAAGCAAAATTTGATACTCAAATAGAATTTTTTAAAATAATAAAGGATTTTGATCACAACCAAATTTTTTTATTAGATGGCGAATTATTTAAAAATAATTTTGAATTTGATGATTTAGATAAAATTAAAATATCTAATAGAGAATACTTTAATGAAAAAATAAACAAAAATAGTTTAGTGAATTTAAATCACGCATTTATTAAAAAAAGCATTAAAATTGAAGTTTTAAAGGGTTATAGAGCAAATAAACCAATAGTTATTTACAATTATATTTCAGATCAAGCTAAGTCCTCTGTAATTAATTCTAACATAAATATAGAGCTTGGAGAAAATAGTGCATTAGAGTTAATAAATTTATCTAACTCACCTAAATGTAGTAATTTTTTGAATAGCTATTGTGGTATAAATATAAAAGATAATGCCACACTAAAGGCTTTTAATATCAACGAAGGAAAAACAAACACTATTGAATATAATTATAACGAAATTGACTTAAGCAAAAATAGCCATTTGGAATATTTTATTTATTCAACTGGTTCTACGTTTGCTAAACATGAAATTAATTGCTCTTTAAATCAACCTTATGGTTCAGCAGTTATTAATGGTGTTTTAAATTTAGAAAAAGATAATCAACATGAAATTAAAACAGTCATAAATCATAATGACGAAAATTGTCGAAGTTATCAACTTATTAAAAATGCACTTAATGATAATTCCAAAGGAGTTTATCAAGGAAAAATTTTTGTCGATCAAAAAGCACAAAAAACAGATGGCTATCAATTGAGTAGAGCGCTTTTACTTAGTGAGGAAACCGAGTTTAATGCTAAGCCTGAATTAGAAATTTATGCTGATGATGTAAAGTGCTCACATGGGTCAACATCAGGAAATATTGATGAAAATGCAATTTTTTATCTTATGTCTAGAGGTCTATCTTACAATCAATCAAGACAATTGCTTATTAATGGTTTCTTACAAGAGGTTATAGAAAAAATATCAACACCTGAGATTAAAAAATTAATCAAAAAAATAACTGGAATTAGAGATGAAAATTGATCAGATAAAAAAAGAGTTTCCAATATTTGATGAAAAAATTCAAAATAATGATCTTGTTTATTTAGATAGCGCTAATTCATCTCAAAAACCAAAAATTGTTATTGATAGGATTAATGAATTTTATACAAAACAGTTTTCCAATGTAGGAAGAAGTGTTCATTATTTGGCTGTTGCAGCAACAAACATGTATGAAAATACAAGATCATCAGTTCAGAAATATATTAATGCAAAGGATAAAAATGAAATTGTTTTTACAAAAGGTGCAACAGAAGCTCTCAATTTAGTTGCAAATACTTTAGGACAAAAATATTTGGAGGAAGGTGATGAGGTAATAATTACTGAACTTGAGCATCACTCTAACTATGTGCCTTGGCATTTTTTGAGAAAGTCAAAAAATATAAAAATTAATTTTGCTGAAATAAATGAATTTGGTGAAGTGCCTATCGAGAATATTGAAAAGTTGATTACCGCTAAAACAAAGATCATTGCCGTTAATCATTTGTCAAATGTAACTGGTGCGATTTTACCAATTAAGGAAATAACTCAATTAGCTCATGCTAAAGGGATAATAGTTGTTGTTGATGGGTGCCAGGGAGCTCCACATTTAAAAATTGACGTTCAAGATTTAGATTGTGATTTTTATGCTATTTCTTGTCATAAAATGTATGGACCAACAGGTTTAGGCGTACTGTATGGTAAAAAAAAATGGTTAGAAGAGTTACCACCTTATCAGGGCGGTGGTGGAATGATCAAAGAAGTCAAAAAAGATCGCATTTCTTATGGTGATTTACCTAACAAATATGAAGCTGGCACAATGGCAACCGCTCAAGTTATTGCTTTTGATCAATCGATTAAGTTTTTAGAAAAGGTTGGTATTGAAAATATTATTAAACATGAAAAAGAGTTAATTGAATACGGTCAAGAAATTTTAAAAAAAAACAATTCTGTTAAATTAATTGGTAATCCTAAAAATAAAGGTGGCGTATTATCATTTACAATTGAAGGAGTTCATCCTCATGATATTGCAACTATTTTAGATGAAGATGGTGTAGCAATAAGAGCAGGACACCACTGTTGCCAAATCCTTCATGATAAATTGGGAATACCCGCTAGCGCTAGAGCTTCCGTTGGTATCTATAATACTAAAGAAGACTTAGACCAATTAAATGAGTCTATTAATAAATGTAAAAAAATATTTGACCTATAATGAATTTAAAAGAACTATATCAAGAGATTATTTTAGAACACGGAAAAAATCCTAGAAATTTGAGAAAAACTGAAAATTTTAATAAAGATGCAAAAGGTAACAATCCATTGTGTGGTGATAACGTGCACGTATACTTAAAGTTAGATGAAAATAAAAAAGTTCATGACATTTCTTTTGAGGGTAGNGGATGTGCCATATCGATGGCTTCTGCATCGATAATGACGGATCTANTAAAGGGTAAAACCGAAAAAGAAGTTAAAGAAATTGTTGAAGATTTTCTTGGCATGATTAAAGAAAATCCANATTTAAAAACAAATCTATTNAANGATGATGAAAAAACAAAACTAATGTGTNTGTCTGGAGTAAANCAATATCCAATGAGAGTTAAGTGTGCAACTCTATCNTGGCATACNTTAGTAACTGCTATTGATAAAGATAATGTAGAAGTAAATACCGAAAGAAGAAATTAGATATAATGAGCGTTAAAGAAAAAATAATTGAAGAAATTAAAAAAATTTATGATCCTGAACTGCCAGTAAATATTTATGAGCTGGGTTTAATTTACGATATTCAGGTAGAAGATAAAAAAGCAAAAATTAAAATGACATTAACAACCCCTAATTGCCCAGTTGCAGAAAGCTTACCAAAAGAAGTAAAAGATGGTGCAATGCAAGTTGAAGAAATTGATGATGTAGATTTACAATTAGTTTGGGATCCACCATGGAGTAAAGAGATGATGTCTGAAGCTGCAAAATTGGAATTGAATTTATAATGAACCCAATAATTAAACTTAGCGATAACGCCGCCGAAAGAATTAAAGAAATCATGTCTCAAGCTGAGAAAGATGCTTTAGGTGTAAGAGTTTCAGTTAAATCTGGGGGTTGTGCTGGCATGTCTTATGTAATGGAATACACAAAAGAAGCGAATCCAAGTGATGAAGTAATTGAAGATAAGGGTGTGAAAGTGTTTGTCGACTCAGCAGCCATTATGTATTTATTGGGTACAGAAATGGATTATAAAAAAGAGGAATTATCCTCTTCATTTGTATTCAATAACCCCAATGAAACAGAGAGATGTGGTTGTGGAGAGTCNTTTAAAGTNGAGTAGGACATAATATCCCACTAATTGCATATCAGTATTGCAATAAANACATAACTACTATATATGTTAGTNATGAACACATTTGAATTTAAAAATCTTGTTAAATCACTAAAAAACTCTCTTCAGCNGAGAACTTTTTTTAAAGACCTNAGAAAAGAAGTAGAAACTGGTGCCAATGGCACACAAGACTACGTGGTCAAAAAAGGTGTTAACAAAGATACAGTTGCAACTACTAGACAGTAATTAATTACTAGCTACTGTAGTACATCTCAAACTCAATAGGATGAGGTGCGTGTTCAAATCTTTGAATTTCTTCAAACTTAAGTGCAATATAAGCATCAATTTGATCATCAGTAAAAACTCCACCTTGAGTTAAAAACTCTCTATCTTTATCTAAACTTTCCATTGCTTCTCTCAACGATCCACAAACTGTTGGAATAGCTTTTACTTCTTCAGGTGGAAGTTCGTATAGATCTTTATCAAACGACTCACCTGGATGAATTTTATTTTTAATTCCATCAAGTCCAGCCATTAGCATTGCAGCGAATGTTAGATATGGATTACCAGACGCATCAGGGAATCTGATTTCACATCTTGCACCTTTTTTACTTAAAGTAATTGGGATACGACATGATGCAGATCTATTTCTTGCAGAATACGCAAGTAAGACTGGAGCCTCAAAACCTGGAACTAATCTTTTGTAACTATTAGTTGTTGAGTTAGCAAAAGCATTGATTGCTTTTGCATGTTTTAAAATTCCACCAATATAATGTAAGGCTGTTTCTGATAAACCTGCATAAGCATCACCAGAGAATACTGGTGTATCACCTTTCCAGATAGATTGATGAATGTGCATTCCAGATCCATTATCACCAGCAACTGGTTTAGGCATAAAGGTAGCAGTTTTACCAAATGAATGAGTTACCATTTGAACAACGTATTTATATAATTGAACGTTATCAGCTTGATCAACCAAAGTTCCAAAATACATACCAAGCTCATGTTGACTTGGAGCAACTTCATGGTGATGTTTTTCAACTTTAATTCCAACTTCTTTTAGATTTTTAAGATATTCACCTCTCATATCTTGTTCACTATCAACTGGTGGTACAGGAAAATAACCACCTTTAACTGGAGGTCTATGACCCATATTTCCATTTTCATAAACTTTACCAGAGTTATACGGACCTTCTTTACTGTCTAGTACAAACCCAGTATTGTTTGGATCATTATTTATTCTAACATCATCAAATACAAAAAATTCTGGCTCAGGTCCAAAAAAAGCTTTATCACCAATACCTGATGATTTTAAATATTCCTCAGCTTTTTTTGCTATACCTCTAGGATCTCTTTCATAAGGCGTCTTGTTTACAGCATCCAAAATATCACAAAATAATACTAAAGTATTATGTGATGTAAAAGGATCCATAAACATTCGAGCAGTATCTGGTTTTAAAATCATGTCAGACTCGTTAATTGCTTTCCAACCGGCAATTGATGAGCCATCAAAGAATACACCCTCATTTATCATGTCTTCATCAACAATAGTTGCATCCATTGTTAAATGTTGAAGTTTACCTCTAGGGTCAGTAAATCTTAGATCAACGAATTCTGCTTCTTTTTCTTTAATAAATTTTAAAACATTTGCTGCGCTCATTTTTACTCCTTTTTAAATTTTGTGATTATCAATTATCAAATTAGTATTGTTTAACAACGCTCTATTAACATATAACACCTATGCAAATTTTACATAAGTATGTTATCTAAACGATAATTTTACCAGCAATTAAAAGTTGTATTATGAGTTTCTTAACAAAAGAGCCAGTTCAAAGAGCAGAAAAATACTTAAAAGAATTTGATACCAATCTTGAGGTTATTTCACTTGAAACATCAGCAAGAACAGCCGCTGAAGCTGCCAGCTCTTTAAAATGTGAGGTAGGCGCAATTGTCAAAAGTTTACTTTTTTCAGCAGATGACAAATTTATTCTTTGTTTAGTCTCAGGAGATAAAAAGGCTTCATTAAACAAACTTAAAAAAAACTTAAATATTAATAATATGGAAATGGCTAAAGCTGAGGATGTAAAACAAATAACAGGTTATACTATTGGAGGTGTTTCTCCTGTGGGTCATTTAAAGAAGGTTAATATTTATATTGATAAAAACTTAGATAGATTTAAAGATCTCTATGCAGCAGCTGGCCATCCAAACTGTGTTTTTAAAATAAGTTTTATAAATTTAGTTCAAATAACAAATGGTTCAATTTTAGATATTACTGAATGAGACAGCCAAAACTAACTGACTATATTTTACTTACTGTACTAGCCTTGATTTGGGCATCAGCTTTTTTTAATATTAAAATAGCAACTTATTCCTTTGGACCTATAACGATTGCTTTCTTAAGAGTTTTTTTTGGAGCCTTACCTGTTTTACTGCTTTGTTATTTTAAAAAAATAAAAGTAGAGGCGTTTTCTAAAGATTGGCATTGGTTTGCAATGATAGGTTTTATTAATTTGGTGGCTCCATTTTTTTTAATTGCTTATGGGGTTAAATCTGTTCAGAGTAATTTAGCTGCAATTTTAATGTCATCAACAGTATTGAGCTCTACAGTCCTTGGTCACTTTTATACAAAAAATGAGAGATTTGATTTAACAAGAACCATTGGAGTATTAATTGGCTTTTCAGGTATTATTTATTTATTTTCAGATAACTTATTGATTACAGAAAATAATTTTATTTCTGCATTGCTAATTCTTTTAGGAGCAACTTGCTATGTTGTTGGAGGATTACTAACATTAAAGATAAGTAAAAAGAAAAATGAGAATGTAACCGGATCAATATTAATTTGGGCTACTATAATATTAATACCTCTTGTAAGTTTAATAGAACAACCTTGGAACTCTACTCCAAGATTAGACTCAACTATTTCTGTAATCTATCTAGGGTTAGTCTCAACAGGGGTAGCATGGTTGTTAAGATTTAAAATTTTAACAACAAATGGATTGATATTTCAATCACAAGTCTCATACTTAATTCCAATTTTTGGGGTTATCTTAGGATATATTTTTTTAGATGAGATAATAACCCTAAAAGTTTTAGTTTCTTTATTTGCAGTTATTGTTGGTATTTATTTTGTTAAAAAAGCTGGTATTAAAAAAATTACTTAAGTTTTGCAATTTCTTTAATATGTGATGGTCTTGTTTCACAACAACCACCCAAAATAGTAGCTCCACCATCTTTAAATTTTTTTGCAAACTCTGCAATTTTAATTGGATTTAAATCAGTTCTTTGTCCTAAAAATTCATTAGGATTGCCATTACTTTTCCCATAATTGTTTGTGTAACCACCTTTTGGTTTTGTTGTTTGAAATGCATTAAACTTAAACCCAAAAGGAACTCCTAAACTTTTCATTTCTTCAAAGTTTTGCTCATAGTTTTCAGGCGAAACACAAGAAAGCATTACTCCAAGAGCATTTTGATCTAGAATATATCTTTAATTTCTGAAATTTTTTCGCCACTTGGCAATCTAGTTCCTTCAGATATATGCATTCCAATTAAGTAAGGTTTTTTAAATTCTTTGATAGCTTTAATTCCAGATTTAAACTCTTTAATGCTGCTTAAAACATCAAAATAATAAAAATCAACAAAGGGATCAAGCAATTGGGCTTGCTCATTTAAGTTATCTTCAATTTCAACTTCATCTCTTTCATCTGCCTCATATGTTAAATTTTGAGGAGGAAGGCCACCGGCAACTTTAATATTTGGAAAATTGATTTTAGTTTTTTGAGCAATCTCACCTGCTTTTTTATTCAAATATTCAAATTGATCTTCAACAGAATTGTCTCTTAACCTTTTTCTTCTCATAGTAAATGTAGCTGTTACAATTACTTCTGCTCCTGCTTTTATAAAATCGGAGTGAGTATCTAAAAGAAGTTGATGATATTCCTCTTTAAGAACCGCGTTAGCACTCCACAAAGTTCCATTTGGTTTCATCCCTCTAGCTAATAATTCTTGACCCATTCCACCATCAAGAATTCTAGTTTTTTTAAAAAAATCTAATTCCATTTTTTTTCTCCACTTTTTTAGTGCTTTTGCTAAATGCGAGGTGCACAATACAGTTCAACTACCTTGCCTTATTGATCTTTAGGAAAATTCCATTTTAGCAGTTTACGCCCGCAATAGGATCAAATCGGCAAATTTGTTTATATAATTATTTTTAAATTTGTAAACTATTTTTGATATATTATTTTCAAATTAAATGAGAAAGATCTTCTCTCACCTTCAATGTTAAACGGGTAAGCCGTATGCATTAGATAATTTGGAAAAATATACATGTCACCAATTTTTGGAATAACATTATAAATACTTTTACTTAAAAAATTTTTTTGACCATTAATAAAATCTATTGTTCCATTTGTTCTAATTTTTTTATTTTTTACTTCTTTATTTGTGGTCATATTTTTTGGAAGTTTTAAATAACCCACTCCTGATAAATCACCCTCATGATAATGTACAGGATTGTATTCACCCTTAAATTGCCTCACAACCCATAAATTTAAAATACGAATTTCTTTGATATTTTTAATTTTTTCATTTTTTAAAAATTTTTTTGCATCAATAATTATTTCTTTAGCTAAATTTTTTTTAATAAAATTTGAATTTAATTTAATTTCATTTCTAATCTGACTTGCGAGTTTTGAGCTATAATCAGAGTTTTTATTTTTAATTTTTAAATCAAATTCATTATTAATTTTTTTTATAAAATTATTTGAAATTCTAGTTTTTCCGATTACTGGTCCAAAAGGTTTAATATTTTTCATATTTATTTGCTAATACACTATATAAAATTTAAGAAAAGATTTTTAAACCAATTCTGATTGCCACAAATATAACCAGCCCAGAAGTTATAATTGCCAATAATTTATTTGATAGAAATTTTAAATTAAGAAAATTGCCTATTTGTCCACCTATTAAAACTAAAATGAATAAAGGCCAATAATCTATAATATTATCTAATACGTTTTGTTTTGTGAATTGACCAAAAACTCCAGATATCGAATTTATAAGAATAAATAACGAAGCTGTTGTAGCTATCTGCCTTGGATAACCAGCTTTTAGTAAAAAAAGAATAGGGCTTAAAAAAATTCCACCACCAATTCCAACTATACCAGACAGCAATCCTAGTATTGAACCGATAATAATAGAAATATATTTTGGTATTTGTCTAATCTTAAGCTCGGTCTCTTTATAAGAGTTACTATTTATTAATAAAAGAAAGCCAGCAATACTAAGAACTAAAAATAAAATGATTTCAAAAACTTCTTTGTCTAAACTTATGGATCCTCCGATAAAGGCGAAAGGAATAGAACCTATCAAGTAAGGTATCAATATCTTAAGATCTAAATTTCCAGCTCTTATGTAGTTAATTGAATTTCCAGAAACAACTATGATGTTACAAATTAAAGCTAAGACAGGAAAAATATAATAAGGCACATCCCAAATTAATAATAATGCTAAATAGGTTGATCCTCCACCAAAACCAACACTTGAGTATAAAATTGCTGTTATAAAAAATAATATTGATAATATAAACATATTAAAAAAAATTTATGAAAGTAAACATAGCATTATTAACCGTAACAGACACAAGAACAATAGATAATGACAAATCAGGAGCAATCCTTGTAAAAAAAATTGATGAAGCCAATCATAATTTAATTGATAGAAAGATTTGCAAAGATAATAAAGACGATATTGTAGTAATTCTAAAGACTGGTTAAACAACAATCAAGTGGATGTAATTATAACAACTGGTGGAACCGGTTTAACTGGTAGAGATATTACACCAGAAGCATTAGATGAGATTGCTGATAAATACATACCAGGTTTTGGAGAAATTTTTAGATATTTAAGTTTTAAAACAATTGGTACTTCAACAATCCAATCAAGAGCATGCGCGGTTCTAGCTAAAGGCAAATATGTATTTGCTTTACCAGGTTCCTCAGGAGGTGTCACGGATGCTTGGGAAGGAATTTTGAAACATCAACTAGATGTTAATCATAAACCCTGTAATTTTGTTGAACTGATCCCAAGATTAAAAGAAAAATAATTATTTCTGGTACTTTTCTTTCCACTCAGAGTAGGGCATGCCATAAACATGTTCTCTTGCATCAGGGTCTGAAATATNTATACCTTTTTTTTCAGCTTCTTCTCGATACCATTTAGATAANCAATTTCTNCAGAAACCTGCTAAATTCATTAAATCTATATTTTGGACATCTTTTCTATCNCTTAAATGATNTATCAATCTTTCAAAAGCAGCTGATTGTAATTCTTTTTTTGTGTTATCGTCCATAAAAGTTTAATATAAATATATCATGAAACTTTCTGGATCATATCAAATAAATTTATCTAAAGAAAAAGTTTGGGAAGCATTAAATAATCCTGAAATATTAAAAAAAGCTATCCCAGGATGTGAAGAATTTACAAAAAATTCTGATACAGAATTTACTGCAAAAGCTACTAACAAAATTGGTCCCTTTAATGCAAGCTTTACTGGAGATGTAGAATTGAAAGATCTTAATCCCCCTAATAGTTATAAAATCACTGGATCAGGAAATTCTCCAGTTGGATTTGCATCAGGTGAGGCTTTTGTAAAATTAGAGGATAATGAACAAGGCACAAAATTAATTTATGAAGTTGAGGCTAACGTTGGAGGAAAAATTGCTCAAGTTGGTTCAAGACTTATAGATATGACTGCAAAAAAAATGGCAGATATATTTTTTGGAAAATTTTCAGAGTTAATTAGTATATCTGATGATGCAAATAAAGATTCAAGCTCACAACAATTA
>JGI26082J51739_10001251_pt1 | contig 15970 bp, 12 predicted proteins | sample SaaInl5LU_22_DNA_FD_51739 | JGI IMG/M metagenome (IMG submission 51739)
AGCGGCGGGTAAGTAGGTTTGCCGTACACGAACCGCGCTGTAAAAGGCGCTCGTATTCTACGGGGTTGAGATGGTATTTGTTTAGACCGGTTTCCGGTATGATGTGTACTCGCTCGTCACAACCTTCAGTAAGGACTTGTGCGATTTCTTTTTTGCCTACCATAAATGGTTGGTTTGTTGTTTTGTAGTTAGAATTGGAAAAATAAGGCGGAAACCTAGGATAATCAACTCCCCGCCTCCCTAATATTGCACAAGTTTTGCTAGTTTGGGGTCTCAATACACAGCACCCATGAACAAGACCACTCTGCTAGATTTTGGAAAGAATTGGCTCCTGCCAATCGTACTATTGTTAGGCATTAACGTCGCTTTTTTAAGCCCAGCGTACTTCGATGGTGACATCCTCGATCAAGACGATATTAAGCTCGGTTGGGCGAAAACGAAAGAGATTCGCGACTATCGCGCGTCAAATAATGACGAACCGCTTTGGACAAATGCCATGTTTAGCGGCATGCCGACTGCTCAAATCACGACGAAATACGGCGGTAACATCTTCGGTTATATCACCGGTGCTGTTCGCACAATAGGCGGAGGAACGTCTTCTGCCTACATCATTTTCTACTTGATGATTGGTGGATTTATCGGTCTAAGAGCATTGGGTGTCAACACCTGGCTCAGCACCATAGGCGGCTTCGCTTATGGATACAGTGGATTCTTCATTATCGGCTACGCCGCAGGACATAATGCAAAAGTGAATACCGCTGCGTTCATACCGCTGATGATCATGGCTTTATTGCTCTTGTTGGAGAAGAAAAATTGGAAAGCTTTTATACTAATGGCCCTATTTGCAGGTCTTAGCATACATCGAAATCACTTCCAAATCACGTACTACGCCGGTTTATTTATGGCCGTGATATGGGTGGTTTACCTGTTCAAATACGCTAAAGAAAAAGCATTGCCAGAGTTCGGTAAGTACACTGCACTTTTGGCCCTTGCTGGCGTACTGAGTGTTGGCCCTAACCTTGCGAACATGTGGTCGACGAAAGTCTACACGACCGAAAGTATGCGTGGGGGAATTTCTGAACTCTCTAAAAAGAACCAGAATCAAGGTGAAGGCGGACTGTCGTTCGACTATGCCATGGCTTGGTCTGCTGGCGTCTATGAAAGTGTTGCGATGGTCATTCCTAACGCTGCAGGCGGTGGTATTAAGGTGGACTATTCCGATATGGGACTTGAAACCTATGACCAGCTTGTTCGTGCATTCCGTCAACAAGGCATGCCTCCGAAACAAGCTGAGGCTCAAGCTTCTCAATACATGGGTGCTGCCTTCATGAAATGGACAGGCGAGAGTATGGGTAACGGCGCATATTATGTCGGCGCTGGAATCTTCTTCTTGTTTGTACTTGCATTTTTCACCACAGGTGGAACCATGAGGAATTGGGTAATCGCTTCAAGCGTCATCTTTTTATTTATGGCGTGGGGGTCCAATTTTGAAAGCTTCAACCGCTTCCTCTTCAACTACCTCCCCCTCTACAACAAATTCCGCGTTCCATCCATGGCAATGGTCGTTCTGCTCTTTGTCATTCCCTTCTACGGTCTCTACGGCACGCATGCATTCCTTGAGCTCGGACAAAAGGAGCGCCAAGGAGCGCTTATGAAAGCCGCAGCGACCTTCACTGGCTTCGTTCTACTCTTTGGCTTTATCGCGCCCTACGTGATGAGCCTAGACAGTGCTCGCGATGCCGGTTTTGCTCAGCAAGGATTCTCACTAGATCAAATCATTGGAGATCGTCGCAGCATCATCACCGCTTCGGCTGGAAAGAGCTTAATATTCGGACTTCTTACTGCGGCAGGTCTTTGGCTCTGGCACACGAAAAAACTCGGCCTAAACATTGCGATTGCACTCATCGCACTTGTCACCGTAGCCGACCTATGGAGCTTCAACCGTGACCAATTAGAATCAAGTGACTTCCTCAGCCAACGCGAATGGGAAGCACAATATGCACCTAACGCGGCTAATAAGGCAATCCTTCAAGACAGCGACCCACATTTCCGCGTGTGGAACAGCACCGTACCCTTAGCCTCTGACAGTTACACGAGCTACCACCACAAAAGCGTGGGTGGCTATCATGGGGCCAAACTACAGCGGTACCAAGATCTGATTGACAACCAACTTTCGCAGCAAAACATGGCATGCTTTAACATGCTTAACACCAAATATGTGATCACACAAAACCAGCAGACCGGTGCATTCATGGCACAACGTAATCCTGGCGCATGTGGAAATGCATGGGCGGTGGGCTCGGTAGAATTGGTCAAAGATGCAGATGCGGAAATGGCTGCACTTTCTACCTTTAATCCTAAACAGCAAGCGATTGTAGACCAGCGCTACAGCGAATATTTCGCGGGTAAAACCAGTTACGCCCCAGCGAAGGTTGCTTTGAGTAACTACGATCCTAAATACATGGAATACAGCTTTGAAGGTGGAGAAAGCTTTGTCGTCTTCTCGGAAATCTTCTATGAAGGTTCAGGAAACGATTGGCAAGCATACATCGACGAAGAACCTGTAGATCATATCCGCACCAACTATTTGCTTCGTGGACTTAAAGTTCCTGCCGGAAAACACAGCATCGTGTTTGAGTTCAAACCGAAGTCCTACTATGTCGGAAAGCAAATCAACATGGCGGGCTCTGCGATCATCCTACTGTTGCTGATCTTCTTCGGCTACACGTCTTTCAAAGAACGCAAGGTGTCTGCCGAGGCCTAATTTCCACAGGCACATAACGCAAAAAAAACACCCTTCATTTGAATCAAATGAAGGGTGTTTTTGTATCCGTAATATCCGGCAAGAGGTCACTACGATTTGAATATAGCCGCTTTGACCTGCTTTGCTTGTTGCTGTCTTTCGTATTGAGCGACTTTGGAAGGATCCAAACGTGGCGCTCCTTCTGCGTGCATTTTTTGCAAGAACTCCACCATGCCCTGCTCGTTTTCATAAGCGAAAACCTCACCTGCAGCTGCATCGCGAATAATATGTGCGGCATCACCATCCACAGGCCCTAAACCTAAAATAGGATTCCCGCCTCCGAGGTAGTCGAAAAGCTTACCGGGAATGTGCCCATTCGCACTAGCAACTCCTGGAAGCAAGAATAACATGAGGTGGCTTTGGACTAATGATGCATTGAGTTCCTTCTTAGGTACATAGGCAACAAATTCAAGATTCACGTGAGCGCCACACTGTTCTAGTTGAGACTTTGAGTTCTCATCCCACGATCCGATGATTCGCAGACGGACCGGAAAATCTAATCTATTCAATGCCTGTACGAAGTGAGCCACGGGATATTGCGCCGCTAAGGTTCCTGCATAGGTGATCGTAAATCCCTCCGGACGGTTCACCGGGAGCGCGGAAAAATCTTCTGCGTCAAATCCGTTTGTGATGGTTTGTACTTTCTGCGCTGGCTTAGCGCCTTTTGACACATAGAGATCACTCCACGAAGGGCTCACACTGATCAGTGCATCACAGGCACGGAACACTGCACGCTCAAGACCTCGCTCATACCANCGCGTAAGCGCAGTGGGGTAAAACTTTCTATAGTAGTAGATATCAGTCCATGGATCACGGAAATCCGCTGTCCAATGAATCTTAAAATCCTCTTGTAGACGCTTACCTATGAGCTGACTACTGTGTGGAGGCGAAGTAGTTACCCAATGTAGAACTTNTTCTTTTTTAACCAATTCTGCCGCAGCAGNATACGCATATCTATTCCACCCTTTTCGAGCATCAGGAACTAAGAGGTTTCCACGTACAAAACGCGCCAATCGCTCCTTTAGACTAATTTTTGCCTCCTCACCGGAGAATCCACTAAAAGGGACGCTTTTCTTACCGGTTGCTTTTTTATATGCACCAAACAGCTCGAAGGTTGAAGTGTGCACTACCGTAATATTCTCGTGGACATCATCTAACAGCCCCTCATCTCGAAGCGGATACGTCGCTTGCTCTGGATCTACAGTAACCACATAGACCTGGACGCCTTGCTGCGCTAGATACTTACTTAGCTTTAGCCAGCGCTGAACGCCTGGGCCACCGGCGGGCGGCCAATAATAAGATATGATTCCAAGTTTCGTACTCACGATGACTTTTCGCTAGAGTCTGCATCCTTAACCTCCTCGTAGTCGATATACTCTCCTACATTTTTCTTCACTTTACTCCCTGTAGGGGCAGCACTGCTCTGGCTTCTCGATGATCTCCCTCTACTAGGCGCTGGACGTGGCCCCACGAGGCGGTCTAACCAGCGAAAAATAAAATAAGCGAGTATGGTAAGTGCAATGAAACGCAACATGGTAATTCTGAAATTTTGGTCAAGATAAAAAAGAATCCCGGTGCCTTGCGGACCGGGATCTTGAAATACTTCATTAAAATGTGCTTAGCGGCTCAAATACAAGCTGCGTTCGCTATGTAGTTTCTTAAAGACTGGGTCTTTCAAATCTTTGATAAAGTGAATTTTCTCACCCGTGGACTTCATTTCTGGCCCCAATTTCTTGTTCACGTTCGGGAACTTGTTGAACGAGAATACAGGAATCTTGATCGCGTATCCTTCAAGCTGCGGGTTGAAGTTAAAGTCCTTCACCTTCTTGGTACCCAGCATCACTTTAGTCGCATAGTTCACGTAAGGCTCTTTGTAAGCTTTACAGATGAACGGTACCGTACGCGAAGCACGTGGATTCGCCTCGATGATGTATACGATATCGTCTTTAACCGCAAACTGAATGTTAATCAGCCCTTTGGTCTCTAGCGCTTTAGCGATATTAACCGTATGCTCCTTGATCTGCTGCATAACTAGTGGACCGAGGTTAAACGGAGGCAATACTGCCGAGCTATCTCCAGAGTGAATACCACAAGGTTCAACATGCTCCATGATACCAATGATGTACGCATCTTCACCGTCACAGATCGCATCTGCCTCAGCTTCGATGGCTCCATCTAGGTAGTGATCTAGAAGTACACGGTTGCCTTCAAACTCTTTGAAAAGGTTCACCACATGATGCTCCAATTCCTCTTTGTTGATGACAATCTTCATACCCTGTCCACCTAATACGTACGATGGACGTACCAAGATTGGGAAACCTAGTTGATCAGAAATATCCAACGCTTCGTCCGCTGTAGTAGCCACATCAAACTCTGGATAAGGAATATTGATCTCTTTTAACAGGTTAGAGAAACGGCCACGATCTTCAGCTAAATCTAGCGCCTCGTAAGAAGTACCGATGATTTCAATACCGTAGCGACTTAACTTCTCTGCCAACTTCAATGCGGTCTGTCCCCCCAACTGTACGATAACACCTCTTGGCTTCTCGTGCAGGATGATGTCCCAGATGTGCTCCCAGAATACTGGCTCGAAGTACAGTTTATCCGCTGTATCAAAGTCGGTACTTACCGTCTCTGGATTACAGTTGATCATGATGGTTTCGTATCCTTCTTCACGTGCTGCAAGTACTCCGTGTACACAGCTGTAGTCGAATTCAATCCCTTGACCAATTCTGTTCGGTCCGCTACCCAATACCACGATTTTCTCGCGCTCAGTAACTTCACTCTCATTCTCAATCACTTCTACCCCATCTGAATTCACAAATGGCATTTCAAACGTCGAGTAGTAATATGGTGTCTGTGCAGGGAATTCCGCAGCACAAGTATCTACCAGCTTCCACACACGATTGATTCCTAAATCTGTACGCTTTGAGTGTACTTCACTTTCCAAAGCATTGATCATATGCGCTATCTGACGATCCGCAAAACCCTTCATTTTCGCCTCTTGGATCAAATCCTTCGGCAAACTCTCTAGACTGTGTTTCTCGATCAATGTCTGAACACGCGCCAAATCATCGATTTGCTTCAAGAACCACATGTCAATCTTCGTGATATCGTGAATTCTGCGCAATGGAATACCCATCTGAATCGCATCATAAATCACAAATAAACGGTCTGAAGAAGCGTACTCTAGTTTGTGTAAAATCACATCTTGATCCGACTCGCCTTTGCCGTCTGCACCGAGACCGTTGCGCTTGATCTCTAAAGACTGAGCCGCTTTGTGCAAAGCCTCTTGGAAGCTACGTCCGATACCCATAACCTCACCGACACTCTTCATCTGAATGCCTAAGCGGGTATCCGCACCTTCAAACTTCTCAAAGTTCCAACGTGGAATCTTCACAATCACGTAATCTAACGTCGGCTCGAAATAAGCGGTAGTCGTCTTGGTGATCTGGTTGTTCAATTCATCCAAAGTATAACCGATCGCCATCTTCGCAGCAATCTTTGCAATAGGATAACCCGTCGCTTTAGAAGCCAATGCTGACGAACGGCTTACACGTGGGTTGATCTCAATAGCTACAATGTCTTCATGCTCATCAGGGCTTACCGCAAACTGTACGTTACAACCGCCGGCAAAGGTTCCTATACTACGCATCATCTTGATGGCCATATCACGCATCTTCTGGTACGTGGTATCGCTCAAAGTCATGGCAGGAGCTACAGTGATAGAATCACCTGTGTGGATTCCCATAGGATCCATGTTCTCGATAGAACAGATGATGATAATGTTGTCATTGTTGTCGCGCAAAAGCTCCAACTCATATTCTTTCCAACCCAGCAAAGCCTTATCGATCATCACCTCGTGAATCGGTGAGATTTCTAAACCACGGCTAAGTGCTTCATCAAACTCATCTTCTGTATGCACAAAGGTTGCACCTGCACCTCCTAAGGTAAATGATGCACGCACACACAATGGAAAACCGAACTGCTGTGCAGTTTCCTTCCCACGAAGGAATGATTTAGCGATGCGCGAAGGAGCCATCGGAATGTCCAATGTTTCCATCAACTTGCGGAATTCGTCGCGGTCTTCAGTGATGTTAATCGCGTCAATATCCACACCGATGATACGAACATGGTTCTCTTCCCAAACACCTTGTTTATCCGCTTCGATACACAGATTCAAAGCTGTCTGCCCTCCCATTGTAGGAAGAACAACATCGATATCTGGGTGTGCGGTCAAGATTTCCTCTATACTTTCAACAGTAAGAGGCTTGAGATAGATGTTGTCGGCAATAACCTCATCAGTCATGATGGTTGCCGGATTCGAGTTGATCAACGTAACGATGATCCCTTCTTCGCGCAAACTACGGGAAGCTTGCGACCCTGAATAATCGAACTCACAGGCTTGGCCAATTACGATAGGACCAGATCCGATGATCAATACGTGCTTAATGGAAGTGTCTTTAGGCATGTGCTAGAAGATTTATGCAAAGTTAGGCTAGGTTCAGGCCAAAAAAAAGGTGTTGCTTTCGGCAACACCTATATATTATTAAAAGGTTGTCAACAACTGATTACCCTTTGTAGTTTCCTTTATCACTAACCGTCAAGCGGTTGCGACCTTTAGAACGGCGAGACGCCAGCACTTTGCGGCCATCTACAGACTCCATTCTAGAACGGAAACCGTGCTTATTTCTGCGTTTTCTATTGCTAGGTTGAAATGTACGTTTCATATCTACTGTGTATTAACCCGTTCTTGTTCGGGGGTGCAAATATAGAACCTTCTTGGATAATTGCAATAGCTCTAAAAAGTTTTTGAAATAATTTCTTCTCTGTTGCCTACGCCTCGTAAAGTCATAAAGCTGAAAACAAAAATATGAATTTTCTGAAAGCACCTGATTACGATAAAATAAACCGATTATATTCGCTGTGAGCGTAAACCACAATTACAAGGAACACACATCATGGATAAAAAGGCGAATATTTGGGACGATCGTTACTCTAGATCTGCCTATGCGTATGGAAAAGAACCGAATGAGTTTTTTAAAAACGAATTGGCAAAACATGCTCCTGCGGGAATTTTATTACCTGGTGAAGGAGAGGGTCGCAATGCCGTTCATGCCTTAAAACAAGGTTGGAATGTGATTGCCTTTGATCAAAGTAGTGCAGCCAAAGAGAAAGCGCTGAAGTTAGCCGCAGAGTTGGAACAGAACCTTGAATACGCTGTGGCAGACGCCCTGGATTATCTATGTCCAGTAATGGTGGATGTTCTAGCTCCCATTTATCTTCATACTCCCAGCAGTATAACCAAGGAAGTATACAGCAAGCTCTCGCGATTTGTAACACCGGGCGGTCAGCTTATTTTTGAGGCGTTCTCAGAAAAGAATATCGGTATGGGTAGCGGTGGTCCTCAGAGTAAAGGCATGTGTTTTACGAAAGACTCTGTAAAAGCCCTGTTCAGTGATTGGGGTTTATTAGAGGTTTGGGAAGAGAAAGTCACACTAAACGAAGGTCTTTACCACGACGGTGAAGCTTGGGTCATTCGCGCTCGAGGAACCAAGTAATTCATTACCAAATATATTCTTTGTACCTTTGCACCTCATTTAAGGGGTGTCCATCTTCCATGTAGGCTAAAATTTGTACGGAAGCGCTGACACTCAGTTAGGCGCACCCAGCGGAACTGGGCAATTTTAGACGGCTCCAATTTTTAAGGAGCTACCTTTATGGAAACATACAAAGACAGCGGTCTACTCCCGGAAATCATCCGCGGAGTGGAGGCATTGGGTTTTGAAACACCCACACCTATTCAAAAGCTCAGTATTGAGCATTTATTAGAAAACGAAGGCGATTTAATCGCATTCGCACAAACAGGAACTGGTAAGACAGCGGCATTCTCTTTGCCTATTCTCAACCAGCTGGAAGCAGACGTTCAGCACGTTCAGGCCATCGTTTTGGCACCAACGCGTGAGCTGTGTCTTCAGATTTCTAAGGACATCGAATCGTATTCGAAATTCATGAACGTGAAAGTGACTGCTGTTTATGGCGGTTCTCCTATCACGACTCAAATCAGAGAACTTGGGGCAAAGCCACAGATCGTTGTGGGAACGCCAGGTCGTACTTTGGATTTGATCAACCGTCGCAAACTTCGTATTGAGGACGTACAGTTCTTAGTATTGGATGAAGCTGATGAAATGTTGAGCATGGGATTCCAGGACGAATTGGACGCGATTTTGGCGAACACTCCGGAGGAAAAGCAAACATTGTGTTTTAGTGCAACCATGCCTGACGGCATGAAGAAACTGACACAGAAATACTTGCATGATCCGAAAGAAATCTCTGCAGGTAAGAGAAACATCAGCGCTTCTAAAGTAGAGCACGAACTATATGTGGTAAGTCCTAAGAACACCTACGAAGCTACGCGTCGTATCTTAGACTTTAATCCACAGATGTACGGGATTGTATTCTGTAGAACTCGCCGCGAAACTCAAAGTATTGCTGAGCAGCTTGTTAGCGACGGTTACCGCGCTGAAGCAATTCACGGTGATTTGAGTCAAGCTCAACGCGACGACGTGATGAAGCGTTTTCGCAATAAGCGTTTGCAGGTTATGGTAGCAACAGATGTTGCTGCTCGTGGTATCGATGTTAATGAACTTACCCACGTAATCAATGTGAACATTCCAGATGATCCAGAGGTATATGTTCACCGTTCAGGCCGTACGGGTCGTGCTGGCAATAGTGGTATTTCTATTGTGATCACTCATGGCCGAAACATGCGTAAAGTAAAAACACTGGAGCGCATTATCGGCAAAACCTTCGAGCATAAAATAGTTCCTTCAGGAGACGCAATCTGTCAAATCAAGATGGGTGAAGCGATCGACGAATTAGTTGCAATGGAAGCCTCAACCACGTTAGATCCAGCATTGTTGGACCAAGCGATGGATAAGCTAGCGCATTTAAGCAAGGCAGAGTTGATCGAGCGATTCCTCGACCATGAAACTTCAGCAATCCTGAGCCGTTACCGTGGAGCTCGTGACATCAACGAAACTCCAGGACGCGCAAAAGAACACGGCAAGCGTGACAATCGCACCGGTGTTGAAGCAGGTTACAAAACTATCGTGATCGACCTAGGGTACCGTCAAAAGGTTAACCCTAGCCGTTTGATGGGCTTGATTAATGATCAAATGCCAGGTCAAAAAGTAAAAATCGGGAAGATCGACATGGATCAAGCATTCTCCCGCATCGATATTGAAGAGCGTTTTGCTACCGAAATTTCAGAAAAGCTTCAAGGAGCAACCACGGGATCTTATGTTGTGAACGCCTACATGGAAGAAGGCGGCGCTTCGAGAGCTCCTCGTCATAGTGGCGGTGGAGATCGTCGTGAGAAACGCGGAAGTTGGGGTGGCAATAGCGACCGTGGCGGTAAGCGTGGTAATTGGGGTGGCAATAGCGACCGTAGTGAAAAGCGTAGCTGGGGTGGCGATAGCGATCGTAGCGAAAAGCGTAGCTGGGGTGGCGATAGCGATCGTCCAAAACGCGAGCGTGTAAGCAGCTTCGGTGGTGATGATCGTAGAAATCGTTCAAACAGTCGTGCAGCTGGCGGTAGTGGATACGGTGGAAGTCGTGACGGCGGATACGGAGGACGCAGCGAAGGCAGTCGTTCTGAAGGTGGTCGTCGCGAAGGCGGATACAGTAGTCGCTCAGAAGGCGGGTACGGTGGACGTAGCGAAGGAAGCCGCTCTGAAGGAGGATACTCCGGTCGTAGCGAAAGCCGCGGTGGCGCAAAAAAGTTTAAAGGAACTTCTAAGTTTAAAGGCGCGCCTAAAAGACGCAAATAAGCTTTATTGCTGTAAATTACTGCCAAACTTTTTCACTGAATGAAACAGTCAAAAATCGTTTGGATTACAGGTGCNAGTAGTGGTATAGGCTGGGCTTTGGCCCAAGCCTATAACCGCACTGGCGCATTCACCATACTCTCTGCACGTCGCAGAACATTATTAGAACAGCTTCAGTCGGAGCTGCCCTACCCTGAACAATCTTATGTGCTGCCACTTGATCTGGCAGAACACCACCAAGCCTCTGATTGGGTTGCTGAAGCGATTGCTGTAACCGGCCACGTGGATGTCCTGATCAACAATGGAGGCATGGGACATCTAGGTACTGTCCAAGACATGGACTTTGCTATCGAACGCAAGGTGATGGATGTCAATCTTTGGGGTGCAGTAGCAATCACCAAGGCACTCCTCCCCCAGTTTACGAGAAGGAATCAAGGTCAGATCTGGACCGTGGCCAGCATATTAGGCTATTTCGGCAGTCCTTCGCTTGCCGCGTATGCAGCGAGTAAATTTGCTGTGGTCGGCTACTTTGAAAGTTTACAGTTTGAGATGCGTGGCTCCGGTGTGCATATCGGATTAGTAAGCCCTGGGTTTATTAATACAAATGTCACTTTGAGCAGTTTGGGCCCTGACGGAAAGCCGATCGGAACGAACAGTGTTGCCCAAGAAACGGGTATGCTGCCGGCGGAATTGGCCAAGAGATTTATGAAAAAGGCGGAGAGAAAACATCCTCCAAAGCACCTTTTCATAGGAGGATATGAACGTTTCTCCGTTCCGTTTAAACGCTATTTTCCTAAAATTTTCTTCCTGGTGTACGGAAAACTGACAGATGTCACAAGGAAGAAGGATAGCTAACGGCTATATTTGACACTCACAAACTAGTTTACAATGGCACACGGCATTATCAATCCTAAATATCTAGACCTTGACTTTGCACAAGCACTGAGCGAGCAATACCAAAATGCACAACCGTGTAAGTATTTGGTGATGGAAGATTTTTTCACCGATGAGATTGCACATGCGCTTTTTGAGAATTTTCCTTCGATTTCAGATTTGAATGTGAAGCGCAAGAGCTTAAACGAGGATAAAAGCGAGGACTACCATTTTGAACGTTGGCATCCAGCTTTTTCGAAAGTTAGAGAAGCTGTGCAATCTGCGGAGTGGAGCGATATGCTTTTTAAGATTACGGGGATTGAAGGTCTACACACCACCAAGGATGCATTGGGCTCTGGTGTTCACCAAGGTAAAAACGGGTCTTATGTAGATGTACATATTGATGTGAACATGAATCCACAATTGGGTTTATGGAGACGAATAAATCTTCTAGTCTATTTGAACCGCGATTGGAAACCTGAATATGGCGGGGATCTTGAGCTATGGAATAAAGAAATGACCGAATGTGTGGTAAAGGTCGCACCGACTTTCAACACAGCAGTTATCTTTTACACGGATGACAATAGCCCACACGGGTACAAGAAAATTGATATACCTGAAGGAGAATCTAGGAAGAGCTTCTACACCTATTTCTACACAAAGCCAGAGGAAGGCGTGCACTACAGAGATTCTAAATTTATCTCACGTCCAGACGATAACGCAGCAAAGAAAGTAGCTACAGGTATAAAGGAAACCTTGAAGATCAACGGAAAGAAGTTATTGAAGACGTTGGGGTTGAAAAACTTAGACTTCCAAGACAAGAATAAATAATAGGCACCTCTTCAAGGAGCGGCCAGACCCGTTAGTTAGCCAACGTTCATATTCGCCTTAGGATACTTGAATTTATTCGATTCAGGATGCTTACCACTTAGTGCAAACGCCAAAGTGAGCGTTCCTACCCTTCCTACGAGCATACTCAGCATCAATACGGTTTGACTTCCGATAGAAAGTTCTGAGGTGATCCCTGTACTTAATCCCACGGTACAAAAAGCACTTACCTGCTCAAAAGCGAGATCTAATAGCTCCATTTCGGGCTCCAGTAAGGCCAAAGAGAAAATACCTAAGAAGATAAACACTACAGCGAAAAGGAATACGGCAAATGCACGGTTCATCAGCTCCCAAGGAATCTGAAGCTTGTAGAGGTTGATGTTCTTTTTCCCTTGGATGGTAGCGGCGGCAGATAAGAACACTAATGCAAAAGTGCTCGTTTTAATTCCACCTGCAGTTGAGCCAGAACCTCCACCGACAAACATTAGGAATATCATCATCAGCAATGTAGGGGTTGCTAATCCTCCAAAGTTGACGCTATTGAATCCTGCAGTACGAGCGGTTATGCTCTGAAAGAAACTATTGCTAATGTGAGTTCCCGCACCCCCAGTAGCCGGCTCTAAAACGAGGAAAATAAACGCCCCGAAGACAAGCAGTACACCGGACACCACTAATCCGAGCTTGGTACCAATCCTTAGGTTGCGCCAAGACTTCATCATAGGCTGCGCGATCCACTCTTGACGAATGATATCTGAAAGCGTGCCAAACCCAATTCCCCCAAGTATTATCATGATTGCGATCACCCAATGAACAGCCGGTGACGATGCAATACCTTGCGTTGCTAAAGAGTCCGTAAATAGACTGAAGCCGGCGTTATTGAAGGCGCTGATACTGTGAAAAACACTATAGAAGATCGTTTCTCCAAGGCTATCAAAAGAGCCCATCCATACAATCCCAAGAAGTAAAGCGCCAAGCAGCTGAATAGTAAACGTAAGTCGGAAAATAGCCCCCACGAGGGTGCGGCTCTGCTTCAGGTTTTCTCCGAGATTCTCACTCATAAAGTTTTGCTGACGCATACCGAATCCTCCTCTGAGGATAGCGAACAAGGCAGCAAAAGAGATAATATTTAAACCGCCGAGCTGCATAAGGATCATCACGATAGTTTGCCCTTTGAAACTCAATGCTGTCGATATATCTATCAGACTAAGTCCGGTTACACAGGAGGCAGATATACTCGTGAATACAGCCGTTAAAAAACCCAGTCCAGGGTCATCAGCCGGCGTCATCTCCGGAAGCATGAGCAGTCCCGTTCCTAAAGCAATCAGCACAAGAAAGCTGATTAATAAAAGTGCAGGCGCACTTAGATTACTTTTCGGCAAGACCTCTCCGACCCTGCCAAATTCTAAACCGACAATGATCAAGAAATAAAATTGGAGTACCAAAAGGAAGCCTGACTGTAGCCCGGGCACACCAATGAGATTGCCAAGCGCACTTAAAACTTCTACATGAGCAATGTTGATGACTAAAATATCGGTCACTAAAAAGAGCATAAGTAGTGCCTCCCATTTCCTCTCCCTAAGAAACTGGCGTGGCTGAAAGTTGTAGAACAACTCTAGCACGAACTTGATCAAATAATAACCGATCGAAGCCCTTACCACATACCCTACAATCTCGTTTTGAAACTCGTCCAGCGCAAAACCGTGATAGATTACCAGCGATATGATCGTGGAGAAAGCAACGAATAATGAACCGCGAGAAAGTACATTAAGCACACGATCCCTACTGTCATAAATCCGGATATTTACGCGTTCCCTAAGCGCATTTAAGCGAATGGCAAACTGCTCTTCGAAGGCAGCGAAACGTTTTTGTATGCTCTTTTTAAAACTCAATGATTCTCGGTCTACTACTCTAAGGTACGTTAATCTGCAGTCTTCCCGCTATTTCCGTACGATTCGTAAGATTTTTCCTCCGTAAATGGCGAATTTGTGAAGGTGTTAATCGCCTTTTTGATGGCTGCACGCTCATCATTGAGGTAATAAACACTTCGGGCCAATTCAATAAAACCTTGACCAAAGTCACCTTCCTTCTCGTGTACACGTAAGGCGTCCTCGACATCCCAAAGTTTTTCATTAATCAGCTTGAGCTTTTCCACCAACTGGTGCAATGCTCCTACGTCATCCAAGCTTTGATAAATCTTAGCTACTACGAGAGAAAGAGCTTTTTGCTCTTTGGCAATATTCACCAATTTTGCTTCGCTCTTTATCCGCTCACTTTTGATGACCAAGATGGTGTGCTTGTCTAGTACCTCGCCGTGGGAAACCTCAATTTTAGACATCGTTAGTCCTCTAAGTTTGCAACAGCTGCCGCAACGCGAATCACTGCCTCTTTCAGATCTGCCTCAGCAGCAGCATAAGAGAAGCGGATGTAGCCCGGTAGACCAAAGGCATCGCCAGGTACCGTACTTACGAGTCCCTCTTCCAGCAGATACATGCTGAGATCGAGTGCCGTTTCAATCGTCTTTCCGTTGAATTTTTTCCCAAGGAGCTGGGTAATGCGTGGGAACACGTAAAATGCGCCTGGAGGAGTATCTAGTTCGAAGCCGTCGACTCCGCTGATCCATTCCACCATTTTAGCGCGACGCTCCGCAAAGGTGTCGACCATGTATTGCACAGAAGATGGGTCTGCTTCAACGGCTGCTTTACAAGCGCGCTGTGCAATGGAACAGGTACCTGAAGTAAAATTGGACTGGAATTTCGTACACGCCTTCGCGATCCATTCCGGAGCGCCGATGTACCCGATACGCCACCCAGTCATAGCAAACCCTTTTGATAGGCCGTTTACCGTGATGGTCTGGTTGTAAACCTCTGGAAAACTAGCGATTGAGGTATGTGCAACTTCACCGTAGTTCAATAATTCATAAATCTCGTCCGAGATGATATACAAGTTAGGATGCTTCGCAACCACGGCAGCGATCGCAGCTAAATCTTCTTTGCTGTAAATAGCACCACATGGGTTGTTTGGTGAAGAAAAGATCAGCACCTTCGACTTTTCTGTGATGGCCTCTTCGAGCTGAGCAGCAGTAATCTTAAAACCACTCTCCATGCTCGTGGGTAGCACCTTAACCTCTGCACCGCAGTATTTTGCTTGGTCCATGTAGCTCACCCAGTACGGTGCAGGGATGATCACCTCTTCACCTGGATTTACCAAGGCAAGGAAAATGTTCAACAAACTCTGCTTTGCCCCTGTGCTCACTACGATCTGATCCGCAGTATACGTCAGGCCATTGTCTCTTTTGAACTTCGCCGCAATAGACTCGCGCAAGTCCGCAAAACCAGGAACCGGCATGTAGTGCGTGTAGTTTTGGTCCATCGCTTCATTCGCCGCCGATTTAATGAAATCGGGCGTATCGAAATCTGGCTCACCTAACGATAAGCTGATGACGTTTTTACCTGTGGCGCTAAGCTCACGAGCTTTTTTGGCCATCTCAATGGTCATGGGTAGGCCCATCTGCTGGGCGCGATCTGAAAGTGCTTGCATGAGAAATACTATTGTCGAGCGGCAAAAATAACGATATTTGTAAGCCTCAACACACTTTCATGGAAGCATTTATTGAAATCCTTAAATACACCTTTCCAGC
>JGI26082J51739_10001256_pt1 | contig 15957 bp, 23 predicted proteins | sample SaaInl5LU_22_DNA_FD_51739 | JGI IMG/M metagenome (IMG submission 51739)
ATCTTTCTAAGAGCATTGCAAGCAGCCGAGAGGAAATCTTGCCCAAGTGACCGAACATCCTGTCTTATTAGGGGATAAGGTACAATCAAAGCCGTTGTGGCACTACAACGAGATTAACCATCTTGAGTAGAACTTGAAATAATAGTAAAGTTGATTGGTATGCAGTAATCAACACAATAAGTCGATCTTCTAAGGCTAGTATACCTTAGTACACGATCCTTCCATTTTTATAAATTAAACCACCTTCGGGTGGTTTTTTTAGTTTGAAACAATAGCTAAATTCGATATATAACATAATAAACGTATATAGTTATGACAATAGAGATTTGGATTAGACAAGAAGATCTAGAAGCTTTAAAAAGGATTCAGAGTNTTTATATGCCTGANCCGATATCTAAATGGGCTGTTAAATACGGCACTTTACCAACCGATGATACACAACATTGCGTTAATATTGACTATGATAGCTTTGTTAGGCTATTAGACAATGAACTTTTAATAAAATTATAATGAATAAAGAAGATTTAAATTCCGGTAGAATATTGGTTGATTTTTACGCTAATTGGTGTGGCCCCTGTAAAATGTTAATGAGACAGATTGAAAAGTACGAGGCTGAAGTTAGTGATGTTAAAGTAATAAAAGTTAATATTGAAGAAGAGCCGGAAATGTCACAAGCATTTGGTGTTAGATCAATTCCCATGCTAGTCTATATGGAAGATGGAGAAGTTATTGATAAAATGATAGGTCTTAAAAAGTTAGATGAAATTAAAGAATTTACAAAGTTATAAATATGTGGTTTAAAAATACAATTAAATTCTGGCCAGAATTATGGAAAGAATCTAGAATATGGTGGATTTTTAAGAAAACTGCCAATGAATATCAAGAGAGTCTAAATAAAGAGCATAATCTTAGAGTAGATTGGCTTGGTAGAATTTATGGTGTAGTTAATTTACCAGAAGAAGTTCAAGGAGCATCAGGTGAAATTCAACAAGCTTATGTTCTACAACAAATTTCTAAATATGGTGATAAAATGCTTAAGATAGGCTTGGCAGATATTGTCTATCCTGAGATTCAAAAAATTAAGGGTAGTGCAGGTTATTTAGTGATATTATGGCCAGTGTTTGATACTTTATCGCTGATTGGAATTATTAAAGGTCTTTTTATGAATACTGTTCTAGGAGGGTTTATTTATTTACTAATAAGATTAGCAACTAAAAATTCTGATGCTATAAGTCAAGCATGGAATTGGTTAGTTGCTCTCTTCTAATATACTCAAATTGGAAAATTATACAATAGAAAGAGTACAAAGAAACGGTATGCGTTTCTATCAAGTCAAAGATGATGGCAATCTAGTCGCAGATCTTCCTTCTGTTACTACAGTTTTAGGTAATACTAAAGATATGTCAGGTTTAGAGAAATGGAAAAAAAGAGTGGGTGAAGCTGAGGCTAAGCGTATATCTGAACTTTCAATGAACCGAGGTACAATTATGCATAGACTTATTGAACTCTATAAAGCAACAAGCGGCAATCCTACTGAAAGATTAAATAAACTTAAAGAAGTAGCTAAAGAAGACGAAGAGACTAACCAGTTTAAAGATGAAGAGCTCGGAGAGTTATTCTTAACTGAAGCCTGGAAATTCTTTTATAAATTCTACTTTAATAGTTCAGATTATTTTGATAGAGTTGACGAAGTCTTAGATGCTGAAACATTCTTATGGACAACAAAAGGCGGTGGCTGGGCTGGAACTGTAGATAATATCTCAAGAATGGTAGATGGTAAAATACTTATTATTGATTATAAGAATAGCCGTAAGCCAAAAAGAGAAGAATGGGTTCAAGATTACTTTATGCAGGCCTCTGCATATTTTGTAGCATATTGGGATAGAACTGGTATAAAATCTGACGGAGCAGAGATCTGGATAGCCAATGAACTAGATAATATTCCACAAACATTTTCACTTACACAATCAGATTTAGAGTTCTATTCCAAGGAGTTTATTCGCCGCAGAAAGCTATTTAAAGAAAAATTCGATATATAATAATACAAAAACAAACGAAAATTATGAATAAATTAGATCAATTTTTAACAAAACATGGTAGTAAGGTTATCATTATCTTACTAATCTTAACCTATTTTAAATCATGTGGTATTGATTCAGAATTAGGAAAAACTAAAAAAGAATTAAGACAAGTAGAGGCTGAGATCGATACATTAACAACTACGTTTAATAATAGAATCATTACAGAAGAGAGAATGATAGACCTTATTAAAACAGTTCCAGCTTGGAAAACATTAAGAATCGAAGAAATATCTGACAAAGAGCGTATTTCAATTAATGCACTTGAAGAAAAGGAGAACTAATGTCAATCGAAAAAAGAACAAATAATTATTCAGAAGCTGTAAGAATGGCTGCAGAAGAGTTAGGTTTAACAAAACCAGTTAAAACTAATTCATCTCAAGTTGAGCAGATATTTACAGGCTGGGCTAATGTTGTCAAAGATAGATTTAATATCTTAGATGATAAAACAAAGGCTCTAGCAGAAGCTAGAATGAAAATTTGTGATGATTGCACATTAAGAGTTGGTGGAACATGCAGCCCAAAGAAAACAGGCAAACATGTAGAAACTGGTGAGATCACAAAGGGCTGCGGCTGTGGATTGGCAGCTAAAACACTTTCACCAACATCACACTGTCCACTTGCTAAATGGTAAAAAATAATTAAATATTATGAAAGATAAATTAGTAAAAAGATTTGTAATAGGAACCTTTGTAAGTTTATACGCTCTAGTTTCTATTATATCAACAATACACGTAATAGATTTCTTTGAATTATCAAATCCATACTGGTTAGCAGTTACGTTAGCTATTGGTTTTGAAATAGGTGCAGCAGCATCTCTTGCATCTTTGGTTATTCTAAAGAAAATGAATAAAACTATTGTATGGTCTTTATTTATAGCGATTACTCTTATGCAAATGCAAGGAAATATGTATTATGCGTTTATTAATCTAGAAGATTTTACAGCCTGGTCAGAACTATTTAATTTAATAGAAGAAGATCTTATTGACCAGAAAAGAATTTTAGCATTTGTATCAGGTGCTATTTTACCTCTTATTGCTTTAGGATTTATTAAATCTTTAGTAGACTATATAAAACCAGAAGATGAGGATGATGTTATATCAGAAGGTATTTTAGGAGATTCAGATAGCGATGAAGAAGATGAATGGGCTTCTACTATAAATGATGACCTAGAAGATGAAACCAGCTGGGCAGATTTAAATTATAATGAAGAAGAGTATGATGCGTATGTTGATCGTCATGAGCCAGGTAGTTGGTTAAAGAATGAACCAGATGTAGATATTGAAGAAGAATTAGAACCAGAGGAAGAATGGGACGAAGACCATGCACTTGATATGGTTATGAATGATATGGTAAAGGATATGGATGTTCAAGACTTTGAAGAAGTTAACCACCAAGAAGAACTTGATAAAGCATCGGAAGCTGGTTCTGAAGAATCTGTAGAAATGCCAAATCCAACTTCAGTAGGGTTTATGGTTCAAAAACTAGATACTCCACATTTACCACAAGATGAAGACTCTTTATATAAAGAAGCTCTACGAAAAAAAGCAATTGAAGACAAGAAATCATTTATCAAAAAAAATCAAAATGACAACGAGAATTCCAATTAATATAGAGAATACTTATATTACTAAACCATTACATGCGGACACATTAGTTGCCACATTAAAAGAAAAAAGCCATCATATATTACATAGATTATATTTAGTAACTAATGGCCTAAAGGATCGTCAACCATTTTTAGAAATTGAGAATGAAAAATATACAGTATCTGCAAATATTAATATTAAACACGGATATGCATCAGATGCTAAAGAACAAGCAAGTACTCTAAAAATAATGAAACCTATAATTAGTGTAAGGCCAGAATACACAATTAGTTTCTTTATTTATGAGAAGGTAAACATGGTAGAATTATTTAAATTTAGACATACTACTACTAATAAAAACGAGGTCTATAATTTAATATCTACACTAGAAAATAAAATAGAGGATTTTATATGAATCAAGTAATAAAATTAGGAAGTAGTGGTCTATTAGTAGAGTGTATACAAGAGAAGCTGAATCTTAAAATAACAGGAGTTTATGATGGTGAAACACATAAAGAAGTTGTTAGATTTCAGGCTAGTAATAATATAAAAAACGATGGTATTGTTGGGCCATTGACTTGGAAGAAGCTTAAAATATTTCCGGAAGAGATATACGCAGATACTGACGCAAATACATCAGCAACTTGGATTACACAATATCCATTGCCACATGGTGAGTTTGTTGACGAGGACACTAATAAACAATATGTTATACTGCATTCTAATCATGGTACATATGACCCATATAAACAAATAGATTTATGGGCCCATGACCAAAGAGGTAGAGTTGGAAGCCACTATGTAATTGGTGGTTTAAGCCCAGCAGAATCAACGGACTATAAAAAAGTAGATGGACTTATTTTACAGGCAATTAAGGATTATAACTGGGGATTTCATTTAGGACCAATTAAACAAAGCCGGCTTCAGAAAAACTCAATCACAATTGAGTTATGCTCAGCAGGCCCATTAACATTTACTGATGGTAAGTATTCTACATGGTATGGGTTAGAAGTAGTCCCAGAACAAGTAGAATCATTAGAAGTTCCATTTAAAGGACATAGATATTTTCATAAATATAGTGAAGCTCAATTAGAATCTTTAAAAGCTTTATTAATATTAATTAGAAATAGACATAATATTGATTTAAAAACCGGTCTTTTAGAAATGCTAAAGTCTAATACAAAAGATGCATTTAATTATTCTAAAAGAAGTCTGAATTATCACTCAGGTATATTTACACACGGTAATCTAGTTGAATCTAAGTTAGACTTATTTCCACAAAAAAGTTTAATCAATATGCTAGAGACTCTCTAGTAAACTTTTTTAACAATTTCCATATAACACTAAAATTAATTAAATATGAATACATTAGAAAAAAATCAAGAGCAATCTACGAATGTAGAAGAAAAGCAACAAGTGGTATCCCCATTTGAAGAAGTAAAAGGTATGAATTATACATCAGCTGTAAACATTTTAATTCAGGCTTCGAATGCAGCACAAGGTGCTGGAGTACTTTCAGTAAGAGATTCTGTTTTATTAGCAGGAGCTGCAGAGTTTTTAACTAAAACAGCTGAAGATAATGAAAAAGCTTAAGGATATTTCAGTAGCTGAATTACAACAAAAGTATTTAGATTTAATTAGACCTACTAATTTTATTAAGACTTTTAAAGACGATGCTGAGTTTACAGAGTGGGCCAGGCAAGGTACTACAGAAGATCTTGATTGGGCTATTAAAAACTTCGAGAAAGATGAGTTGTATAAATATTGTAACATTTTAAAACAAGTAAGAGATGAAAATAGAAGTATCTAATGGAGAAATCCTAGATAAGTATTCAATCCTAGAAATTAAATTAGAGAATATTACTGATGAAGACAAAAGAGCTAACGTCATTAATGAGTACGAAGCATTAACACCAAATATTACAGTTATTTTTGCAGATGCAGACAACAACGGTAATCTGACTGAACTAGAGAATCTATACACAGATTTATTAAACGTTAATAAGACTCTTTGGAATATTGAAGATATGATTAGAGATTGTGAAAGAGAAGAATCTTTCGGATCTGATTTTGTTGAATTAGCAAGGTCTGTATATTATACAAATGATGACAGATCAGATGTAAAGAAGGCTATTAATAAATTAACAGGATCTTTACTAGTAGAAGAAAAGTCTTACGAGGATTATAAATAGCAAAATGGAACACGCAACTGAAAAGGGCTTAAAGGTTGCATTAGCTATTGATACACCAGCATTAGGAGATACTATTGCTGCTATTCCAACGCTACGTAAGATCTCTGAGGCACATGACAATAAAAAGATTACAGTATTCACAAGCAAACCCTTCCTGTTCGAAGGCCACCCGCTTGTGGATTCTGCTTTGCCCTTAGATCAGGTTAATAAAGAAGAATATTTTATACATAGAACATTTTGGCCATTAGTTGGCAAAACTCACGATATTGCTAATGAAGCAATTGAGTTTCGTTATTCTAACATGGACCTTAGACAATTTCATGCAGTCTCACTTGGATTCACGCTTAAAGAATCTGAAATGGAGATGGACCTCTATATAGAAAGTCCTCGTGAACTTCCAGTTAAAGACTATGTAATAATCCACCCAACACATACTTGGCCAACTAGAACTTGGGAACAAGCTAAATGGCAAGAACTTATTGATAGACTAAATGAAAGAGGAATTCCAGTCGTAGCGATTGGTAGAGATTCTTCTGAAGTTGGTCATTTCAATACGGAAAAGCCAGTAATGCCAATTGATATTAAATTAGGAGTCAATCTATTAAATGATCCTAATAACGATCCAGCTGAACTAAGGTGGATGATGAACCACAGGGCTAAGGCTGTAGTCACAATGGATTCTGGTATTCTACATATTGCCGGAACCACGGATGTTAACATTATACAACTAGGTAGTTCAATTGATAATAAACTAAGAGCTCCTTATAGAAATGGATCACAAGATTATAAATATAATTTTGTAGCAGGTGGATGTGGAATCTTTTGTTCTTCAAATCAAAAGTATAATATACAAGCACATGGTTCTATACATGGTGTACCTCCACAAGTTAGATGTTTAGAAGGTAAGCCAACATTTGAATGTCACCCAACAGTAGACCAAGTCTTTGAAGCAACAACTAAGCTATATGATGTACAACCTAAAATTAGACTTGTGCATTTATTGTTATCTGATGATTTATCACCAGAGAGGCAAGAAAGATCTATTGAATCAATTTCTAAATTAGCAGAAAGAGGTGTTGAATACATTCAAATATGGAATGAGAGGTGGAAAGATAAGCCACCTATAGATACATTTACCAGACCTGAAGAGTTTGATTCTATTCCAATCACACCAGGACATTATGGCAATTTTAGAGCCTTTGCAGATGCATCCCAACAATATTTTACAAATGACTTAGATGGATTTATATTCTGTGAAGGTGACGCAATCCTTACAGAATCACTAGATGAAACTGTTGATGCAATTAATAGAGGTTATAACACTATGATTAGCGATGATATTGCATACCTTTCATTTGGATCTAGATTTCATTTAGAGCATGGACGTATCCAATCTAAAACTTTTAATAAAATTGGAGATATTCATATCGTAAATAAAATACTTGGTGCTCAGATGGTAATGTTTACTTCTAAGATGGGTAGGTTTATTAAAGATAGATTTAACAATCACACATGGGAAACTGCAGATATCTTTTTTAACAATATAATCGTTGGTAAATTTGATATGGCTATTTTTGAGAAACCATATGCAATTCAAGTAGATGGTATTTCTGCAATAGATGAGTTTTATAAAAAACATGAAAGCAATTTAGCAACAACAGGAAAGATGGAAAGACCGGATAGAATAGAACAGGCATATATTACACATACGACTGATAATTATGAGCAGGTTACAATTAATCTAATTAATAGTATTCGAGCTTTTTCAAATAAGCCAATTGTTGTATACACAATAGATTATACTGCAACAGAAGCGCTCCAATCAATTGCAACGTGTGTTAGGTTAGATTTAGGATTACCAGATTTAACAGATGATGATTTTCATGATGGAGAAATTAAATATGTAAATAGATCTACATATAGAACTTATAAAACACTCTCGGCAAAGATTGATTCTATGTTAGATGCGTGTAACTTTATTAATGAGTGGGTTTATTTAGATGGAGATTGTTTAGCTAATTCTAATGTGGATGATCTATTTAATTGGTGTAGACAGTCTAAAGAATATCCATTAGCAACTAAGGGGCCACAACAGTATGTGATGCTTGTTAGAAATGGTGAATTTATTGGAAACCCATTCCTAGATGAAACTGGAACTACTAAGGATAATACTAAATGTCTTGAATGGCCTCTAATGGAATATTTTGGTATGGATGTTAGTAGAAGATCAACTCAATATAGAACTACAAATATCTTAGCAGGTAATTCTGGAAATAAAGCATTCTTAAACACATGGAGAATGCATAAAGAAACTCTACCTACAAAAGTAGATCCGGTAAAATTTATGCCCTTTCATGAAGAGACTATCTATAACGTTTTAGTATGGCAAAGAGATGACAGAGGAATGCCAATGGTCTATATTAATATTGAAGGACCTGAAACAGTAGAACACTTTTTTAATACAAATACTAACGAAGATAAACTTTTATCTAGATTCTATAAATTACCAAAAGAAAAAGAAATGATTAAAGTTTTTCACGGTGAAAAGCGAGAAGAACAAGCAAATAGTATAATAAAGGAAACAGAAAAATATAAAATGAATTTAAATAAGAAGACTCTACTATATTTAGCACCACACCTTTCTACTGGCGGCATGCCTCAATTTTTATTGGCTAGAGTTAAAGCCATGATTGATGCTGATAAGTATAATGTACATGTATTGGAATATAGTCAATATAGCGATGAATTCATGGTACAAAGAAACCAAATTGAGAATTTATTGGGAGCTAACTTTCATACAATCGCTGGAATACGTTCAATAACAGACGAGCACCGCGCTACTAGAATGACTGAGATTATTGATGAAATAAATCCAGACTTAATTCATATTGAAGAGTGTCCTGAATCATTTGATAGTTTTAATAAATTACATAACATCGCACTTGAGTACTTATATAGAGCAGATCAACCCTGGAAGATAATAGAAACATGTCACAATATATGGTTCCAGGGTGAGAACAAAATCTATAATCCAGATGCATACATGTTTTGTACACCATATCATAATCAGGCCAACTTTAAAGATGCACATGCAAATAGCAAATGGTTAGCTACATATCCAATAGAGGATTTAAGACCCACTGAAGATGAGAAATGGAATGCTAAAGATGAATTGGGATTAGATCCGGATAAAGTACATATATTAAATGTAGGTCTTTGGACTCCTGGTAAAAACCAGAGTGAAGGAGTGGATATTGCAAGAATAGTTGAAAAAATTATGCCTGGTAAATTTCACTTTCATTTTGTTGGTAATCAGGCTCCTAACTTTAAAGACTATTGGGAACCAGCAACTTTAGATCTGCCAGACAATGTTACGATTTGGCAAGAACGCGATAATGTCTCAGATTACATGAAGGCTGCAGATGCTTTTATGTTTAATTCTACTTGGGAATGTAATCCCTTAGCACTTCGCGAAGCTATTAGTTATGGCCTCGTCACCTTCTCTAGAGACCTAGAACAATATTTGGATATGTTTACTCCTTACATTATTCCATTTACTGATAGTCTTGAAGAGAATGCAACGATATTACTTGAGAGTCTCACAGCACAGGAAAAAATTATAGGAGATTTTATCCAACCGCAAGGAGAAATAGAGAGATTCACACAGGACCACATATCAGCATATGAACACGCACTAAATACCAATGGCCCAAGAGGCTACTTCGGTACCGCCACGGCAGAATTTAGACTTGAATACAAAGGGCAACTACAATTACACGTAGACCAATTAGGCCCTGGGGAGTGGCACGCGGAATTCTGGGACGGCCAAGATCTGGTCTACACTGCAAAAGAGCTCCAGGCCGGCCACTGGTATGCGCCAAGCCGCAAGTGGCACACTGATTGGCTAGTAAAGACTTACCATAATGGTGAATTATACAATGAGCTCAGATGGACTCTTAGTGGCAAGGAGTGCCTAGTGCAATTTGATTCTTCAAGCCTTGGAGACACACTGGCCTGGATGGGACAAATGGAGCAATTCAAAAAGTGGCATGGAATTAAAAAGCTCCTTGTAAGAACTCACAAGAACTGGCTCTTTGACCAGGACTGGTACCAGCAGCGCGGAATCTACTTAACTGGAAACTGGAAAGAGACCGCGGAAGTGGAAATGCATGTTGGAGTCTACTATAGCGAAGAGGAGACCTGGAAGCGCAATGAGCACAAGTACGACTGGAGACATGTAACACTTGCAAAAATCGCCACTGACAGACTTGGAATAGACTATTCAGAACAGAGGCCTAGACTAGCGCCGGAATTCTTAGAGCCGGAAGTAGATAAGGCATTTAGAATAGTTATTGCAACACAGAGTACTGCACAAGCAAAATATTGGAACCACCCAACTGGTTGGCAAGATCTAGTTAATCACTGGACTCAAAGAGGCTATATGGTAGATCATGCCAGTAAAGAGGGTACTAATCTAGAAGGAATTAAACAGTTACCAGAATCATTAGAAGAGGTTGCTAAAGCAATTAGAAGAGCAGAGCTCTTTATTGGAATTTCTAGCGGCCTCTCTTGGTTTGCCTGGGCACTTGAAGCCAAGGTGGTAATTATTAGTGGATTTACAGATCCTTATGTAGAATTTAGGGATGCAATCTATGTTAATAACCACCAAGTATGCCATGGCTGCTGGGGTAATCACACCTTTGATAGAGGAGATTGGAATTGGTGCCCAGTCTGGAAAGGTACTGGAAGACAGTTTGAATGTACAAAAACTATTACAGCAGCGGATGTAATAAAAAAGATAGAAAATGGCAAATAATATTAAAATAAAAGACACTAGAGAGCAGGTAATCCCAAGACTCTTAAATAAGATAGAGGCTAAAGTGGCTGTTGAGGTTGGAGTCTTTAAGGCACAATTTAGTAAACATTTACTTGAGAATTGGCAAGGTACACTCTGGATGGTAGATCCATGGAGAGCCTTTGAAGAGGGAGAGGGCTATGTAGATGCTTCTAATCATAAAGAACACCAGACTGCATACTTAGAAGCTATGCAGAATATTGAAGGCTATGAATCTAGAGCTTTTATGTTACGAGGACTCTCTTCAGATATGGCAAGTAGGTTTGAGGATAATTCTCTAGACTTTGTCTATATAGATGGAAATCATGCATATGATTGGGTTAAAGAAGATATAGAATTATGGTGGCCTAAAATAAAAGAGGGTGGAATACTTGCTGGTCATGACTATTTAGCAATGGACTGGTATGCAGATCCACATTTTGCAGATAATGGTAAAGATAAACAAATTTGGATGCAGGGTGAAGAGAGTGGTGATGAACCAATCTATGCTGGTCTCTTTGGAGTTAATCCAGCTGTGGATGAGTTTGCAGAAATAAATAATTTAACAATAGTCTTAACTAAAGAATGGTTAGGTACTTGGATAATAGAAAAGTTATGAGAATAGCAGTTACAGGTGGTGCTGGTTTTATAGGCCACAATTTAGTATGGCGACTTTTAGATAGTGGCCATGAAGTCTATGTTATAGATAATTTTAGCACCGGAGATTTACAAACCCTTCTACGCAATGGTGACTTACCAAAAGGCTTAACAGTATATGAATGTGATATTGTACATTCTGTATTTCCAAAATTACAATTTGATGCTATGGTTCATTTAGCAGCACCGGTATCTGTACCGGAAAGCCTAGAGAATCCTGAAAAATATAGAGCAGGTATTTTAGTAGGTAGTAAAAGATGTTTTGAATGGGCTAAAGAATCTGGAGCTACAAGTATTGTTGCTGCAAGTACTGCAGCAGTCTATGGTAACACGGATCAATTTCCACTTGCAGAAGATAGTAAATTAGATCCAATGTCTCCTTATGCAGAATACAAATTAAAAATGGAAGAATTACTTTCAGAGTATAATACAGTAGATCTTAATTGTACAGCACTAAGATTCTTTAATGTATTCGGAGAAGGCCAAAGAGCCACAGGCGGATATGTTAGTGCAGTGCCTATTTTCTTAAAACAATATAATAGTTACCAACCAATAACCGTCACAGGAGATGGCCAGCAGACCAGAGATTTTATCTATGTTGGTGATATTTGTAANGCAATTGATAAAGCGCTAGATCAGAGNTGGCAAGTAGATTTACCAGTCTATAATGTTGGATTTGGAGTTGAACGTAAAATATATGATTTAGCAGAATGCCTAGGAGGTGAAATTAAATTTATTGAGCCTAGAGATGAACCAAAACGTAGCCTTTCTGATATAAGCTCCATCAAGGCTGAATTAGGATGGAGTCCAAATACTGATGTGTTGGATTGGCTTAGTAGACAAAAATAGAATGAAGAGGCAGTTATTATTAATACAAACGGACACTGAAAATCATACAATATTTACAGAAGACCCGGATAAAGAAGTTAATCACGCAATGCAAACATATGGACATAGTATAAACGCTATAATTTTAAATGGCAAAATAATTTACACAAAACGATGAAAAAGAAGAAGAGAGTAGCCACTAATGCTACGTTAAGAAAAGAAAGCAAAACATTTGATGGTTGGCTTAAGTATGAAGTTGAAATTAAGAATGAAGATGGTAGTACAGAAATAGTACCAGCATACGGAAAGGATTTACAAGATGCTTTGCAGAGAGTTGTGCATGATGAGGTGGTAAAAAAGATTGAGACTAAGGTTATAAAGAGGATTCCAGAAACTGGATGGGCTTTTGCATGGTTTTTAGGGCTTGCACTTTCGTCAACTATGATATACTATAATTCAGATCATAAATCTGCAGGTTTATATGTGGTTGGAACATTAATTTTATATACATTTATGACTATAACTGTTACAAATTGGTTTAACCTTAGAAATAGAGACAAATAATGAATTATAAAACTATTATTACAGTAATTTGTATCTTCTTTAGTACATTATCATTTGCACAGCAAGATGAATTAAGTGTTGTAGAAATAAAAACAGATATTTATGAGATTTCATATTCTCAAACATATCAACAACCACTTATAATTGATTACACTGTNATCTGTGATGCCACAGCAAGATCATATCCAAGAGAAGGCATCTCCTTTAAGAAATATCCAGGTTTAAAAACATCTTCATCTTCAGATTATTCTGACAATATATGGGATAAAGGACATATGGCACCAGCAAGTACTTTTGATTGTAAGAAAGAGTGGTTAGAAACCACATTCTCATATGCTAACTGTGCACTACAACACCAGACTTTAAATAGAGGAGCATGGGCAGCACTAGAAAGGTTCGAAAGAGACTTAGCATCATTATATATGGANGTTGAAGTAAATATCATGCTTTATTTCTCAGATAAGTGGACTACTAATTCAGATCCGGCAAGAATACCCTCTAATTTTATTAAAACACTAACATGGACTGAAGATAATGGTAAGATCAGATCAATTGCATTTGACTTTCCAAACGAAAGCACTAAAGGTAAATCATTTTGGGCATTTAAATTAAATGATGGAGATTATAACGGGAAAGAATAATGATTAAAAAATTAATATTCTTAATACAAATGAAACTAAGAAAAAGAAAAAGAAAATCAATATGGGATCTATAATGGATAAAAAAATTACAGATATGGAATTAATAAGTACACACCCAGTAAAAAAATCAGATTTAGGTTTTCATGGTAATCTTTTTGGCGGTAAATTATTGGCATGGGTCGATGCCGCAGGAGCAGCATTTGCATCACAAGTTTGTGATACACCAAGAATGGTAACAGTACTTATAGATGAATGTGTTTTTAAAAAACCGGCCAAAGAAGGACACTTACTTAAAATATATGGAGATGTAAAGAGTATAGGTACAACTTCAGTAACACTTGCTATTGAAGCTAGATCCCATAATGTATATGATGGCAGGCAAGCAATTATTCTTGGTACAAATATTAAGTTTGTTAGAATAGATGAACAAGGAGAGGCAATACCTATTAGCCAAAGAGTGAAGCTTAAATATAATATTGATATATAATATCAGTGGCGTTTTAATATTTTAAAAAAACCAACTAAAAATAATGGATAATATAGACAAATTTCTTGATCTATTTTCAGAGTTTAATCTAGTAATTGAACCAAGAAACAAACAATCAAAAAAGAAAACTGAATATAAACCAAACCTATCTATAAATAGATCCGTAGCTGATCTTAAAAAAACGTTAAATAGGTTAACAAAAGAATATAAACAGGCTAGAAGGTCTTTTAAACATAATAAGATTTCAAGACAGGAGCTTTTTGATTTTGAATGGAGAATATTTGAAATTCAAGAAGAATTAAAAAGAATTGAAGATCGAGAAAGAAACAGTGATTAATAATGAAACACATAAAACACTTTGAGCACTTCTTAAATGAAGATAAACTAGAGACTAGATATTCTGCTGGTTTAGCAATAGTGTGTAATGGTCAAATATTATTAGGACATAGTACTGGTAGAAAAAGCAATACTGGGTATGGTATTTCTAAAGGCGGTATTGAAGATGGTGAATCTAAATTGGATGCTGCAATTAGAGAAACTCAAGAAGAGTTTGGAATTTCTATTCCTAAAAAACTTATTAATAAACAAGAATATACTTTTGTTGTTACTTCTAGAAAATATAAGTACAATAAGGTGGTTTATTATTTTATTGTAGAGTTGGATAGTTTATCTCAAATAGGACTTAAATCAGAAGAAGTTTCTAAAAGACAATTACAACTTAAAGAAGTTGATGCTGCTAGATTTATGAAAAGAGATGATGCAATGAGTCATGTTATGCAGAGCCAAATAACAGTACTGCAAAGATTAACTACAATGGGATTAATATGAAAGAATTAATAGGGCAGTTTATTAGTGAATGGGGATGGTTAACTATTGTAGCTATTTTTACATTCGCATTTAAAGATTCAGTATCAAATTTAGTAATAGGCGCTCAATTTTTATGGGGCAATGATTATAACGTAGATGATGTAGTTTGGATTAAAGGAGCCAAGAAAGCAAGGATTGTTAGACAGAGTATCTGGAAGACTACATTTTATTTATATGACCATGAACGAAAGTTTATAGTTCCTAATAATATGTTGTGGAGGCTGGATATAGAGAAGGCGCTTCCTATTGGAACAAAACCAAATAAAAACATATAAATATAAACGCTTAAATCATGAAAACTATTAATTTAATTGTATTAACAGTTTCTTTATTAATATTATCAGCATGTGGTTCAGTTAGATTTAGTTTTAATTCACAGAACATCGCAACTGATCAACAGATTAATAGACCTGTAGTTAAAACATATACAACGATACATCAAACTTTTGCAAATCTAGATCCTTGGGATTTAGGATTATCTTTTGGTGGAAATTGGGTACATTGCAGAACTCATGGATTTCATGATTTAAATGATTGGACTGATTTTAGTTTCTCTCCTTATTTCTGTAGACCATCTCATGGATTTTTATCAGGTTCTCAATGGAATTCAAATTGGGGAGGAATGAATATATGGAATCCTAGATTTAATTACTGGTCAGGATCTCCACATAGATGGTCTCCATTTGGATATGATAGATGGGGATATAATAATTGGATGGGTAATGTTTACTATGGAAACTATAATTGGTATAGAGGAGTAAATTACTTTCCTGGACAAAGCAATTGGTATAGAGGTAGAAATGTATATAGAGGGCGTAGAGCAACTAATAGATCTGGAAGATGGGAATCAACAACACCAGTCAGAAGAGTTAACACTCCAACTAGAACCAGAACAAACACTAGACCAACACGGGAGATACAAAATGATGTTAGACCTATTAGAACACCTAGAAGAAACTCTGATGTTATATCCCCAATAAGAACTAGTCCAAGTAATACTCCGACTAGAATTCAGCCAACTAGAACAAACGTTAGGCCAACAAGGACTACTACAGGGCCAGTTCGGACTCAACCAGCAAGGACAAACACCAGAAAGCAAAGATAAATAATGTAATGCAAAGAATTAAAAGATATAATGATTATATAAATGAAGTTAATAGAGCCGGTAAACCTTACCATGGTTCTAAGATACTTGTATTTGATCTTGATGATACTCTTGT
>JGI26082J51739_10001257_pt1 | contig 15951 bp, 14 predicted proteins | sample SaaInl5LU_22_DNA_FD_51739 | JGI IMG/M metagenome (IMG submission 51739)
ATTGACCAATTGCATCACATCGGGGCCGCCGAATTCACTGATTTTAACGCTGGTAATCGTCATGCTTTCCTCACTCAATTGGGCTGCTTAATGGGCGTGGGACTCGCCGCTATTGTGTTCTAAATGTTTATAAAACGCGGACGACGTCAGGGCTTGCATGGCAAGGCTGAGAAGGCTGAACAGGGCCAATAAAATAATCGCACGTCGGATACGCATGGCGTGAGTATAAGGCAGTTTTGACGCCCTGCAAGCACCGCCTATATGCTCTCAGCGCGGCCTATATGGCTGAGGTGTAAAAATTTTGGTGCCGTTAAAAATTGTGGCATAGTTTGGAACATAGTCATTGTCCAAATCAAAGCTGGCGTATTACACTTTGCTGCATATTAGGGGGGCAAAATGAAAAAAAACATTATACGTGGCTTGGCGCTGATCATCATCATTGGGCTGATTGTTGGGGTCATGCTGAAGCCGAATATTGATCGGTTTTTGATGGTATCCAGCCTGTTTACCGGCGCTGAGCAATATGACAATTTCCCGCGTTCAGCCGAATTATTCCCACATTCGACCATGCCGGCCGCCGCCAATCCGCAGAAATTTCCACAAGCGGCGCGCCTTCAATTGCCGCCCAGTTTCTCCCATCAGGGGCAAACATATGAAACCCAAGCCTTTCTCGAGACCACTGACACGGCAGCGCTTTTGGTGCTGAAAAACGGCGAGATTATTTATGAGAATTATTGGCTAACCGGCGGCCCTAACGTCAATTGGTTGTCAATGTCAGTGGCCAAGAGCTTCGTCTCCGCCACTTTAGGCATTGCCGTTGATGAGGGTTTTGTGAAATCCATTGAGCAACCGATTACCGATTATGTGCCAAGCTTGGCGGGCTCGGCCTATGATGGGGTGCGGATTAAAGATATTTTGCAAATGTCATCGGGCGCGCGGTGGAATGAAGATTACAGCGACCCAGACTCTGACGTCATGCGGTTTGCAGAAATTTTTGCGCTCGGCGGGTCGTTGAACGAGTTTACCGCCACTTTGCAGCGCCAGCGTCCGCCGGGCACTTTTAACCAATATAATTCGGCTGATACGCAAGCCCTCGCCATGCTCATCAGCCAGGCGACAGGTCGCTCGCTGACCGATTATATGACCGAAAAACTATGGCTGCCTATGGGGCCAGAAAATGACGCCTATTGGATGCTTGATGCTGAGGGTGTGGAAATGGCCTTTGGCGGGCTCAATGCGACGGCCCGCGATTATGCCAAATTGGGTGAGTTGTTTCGTTTGAAAGGCCGTCGCGATGGCCGCCAAATCGTCCCTGAGGCATGGGTGCACGCCTCAATCACCCCCGATGCGCCACATCTGATGGCCGGGAATAACCCCAATTCTGATTATCCCATGGGCTATGGTTTGCAATGGTGGGTGCCAGAGGGAACAGAGGGCGAGTTTTCTGCCATTGGTGTTTACAATCAGTTTATTTTTGTGAACCCAACGCGTGATACAGTGATTGTGAAATTATCGGCCAATAATGCCTATGCAACCGATGAGGAAATTGCCGGTGACTCAGAATTGGCGACCTTCTCATTGTTCCGCGCGATGAATAAATCCATTCAGTAACAGGAGTGCCACCATGCCAATGATCAATTTGAAAATCACTAAGGGCGAAAGCACAGCGGCGCAAAAAGCCCAAGTCATTGAGGAAATGACCGAAGTTTTGCAGCGCGTCATGGGCAAAAACCCTGAAACCACTATCGTCATTATTGACGAAGTAGAGACGGACAATTGGGGCATTGGCGGCAAGACCGTTACCCAGCGACGCAGCCAGACTTAAGCCCACTTAAATCACCGTAAAACCGGCCAAAGCCAACATAATTTGCTGGCAGCTCTCGACCTTAGGGTCACTTGCTGGCATAGTTATGCGATAGGAGATAGTCATGTTAAAACTTCACTTTGCCCCACAATCGCGCGCCGTCCGCAGTGCTTGGTTGCTGGAAGAATTAGGCCTAGCCTATGAGCTCAATGCCATGGCTTTTCATCCCAGCGATTTGAAATCCGATCAGCATCGGGCCCGTCACCCTTTGGGGCGTATTCCCGTGCTAGAAGATGGCGATGTTATGATTTACGAATCCGGCGCTATTGCGGAATATATTTTGGAGCGCCATAAAAACGGCGGTCTCAAGCCGCAGCCAAGCGATGATAATTATCCGATTTATCTGCAATGGTTTCACTATTGCGAAGGCATGGTCATGCCGCCGATTAACACCATTGTGGTGCACACAATTTTATTGCCGGAAGAACGCCGCGACGCCACAGTTTTGGGCCAAGCCCAGCGCCTGCTGCTCAAATCTCTTGAACCAGTTGAGGCAGATATGGCCAATAAAGACTATTTGGCGGGCGATTTTTCAGCCGCCGACACCATGCTTGGCCACTCGATTTTAATGACTGACCGGATGGGCCTATTGGGCGATAATTTCCCTAATTTGTCAGCCTATGTAGCGCGTCTGAAAGCCCGCCCCGCGCTACAAAAAGCCTTTGCCTTAGAAGGCTGATTTGGTTGCTTAACTTATTTCAAAGAAAGACTTTCATTCATGGCCGTTAAAGAACAAACCATTACCACCCCGCGTTATATTTACCGTTTCGCCAAATTATTAATGCGCCCCGGTATGATTGGCAATTTGCGCGCTTTATTGGGCGCGCGGGCCACGGATGAGCGTTCAATGGTGGAATATTTTGAGCGCCATGCGGCCAATCTNGCCGACCATGCGGCCATTCTTTTCGAAGACCAAATGGTCACTTGGGGAGGGCTGAACAAGCGGGTGAATCAGACGGCGCATTATTTCCGTAGTCGCGGCGTTGGCTATGGCGATGCGGTNGCGATTAACATTGAAAACCGGCCCGAAGTTTTGGTCAATGTGCTGGCCTGTATGAAATTGGGCGCCATTGCTGGCATGGTTAATACCAGCCAGACCACGGAAGCCCTTGCACATAGTTTGAAATTGATTAACCCCAAGCTGATTGTCGTCGGTTCGGAATGCTTGTCCAATATGGAAAGCGTGTCTGATGTGCTAGAGGCCGATCATCAGGGCAAATTGCTGTATGTCGCCGATGGCGCTCATGCGGGCCCACCGGCAGGCTATGAAGATTTGACGCCATTGCTGCTTGACCAACCGAGCGATAATATCGTGCCGGAGAAGACGCTGACATTGGCGACGCCGTGTTATTATATTTTCACCTCAGGCACCACTGGCCTTCCCAAGGCCAGCATCACCACGCAAATGAAGATTTATCGTGGGGCCATGCAATTTGGCATCAATGTCATGGAAATGACCGAGGATGACACCTATTACTGTGCGCTGCCATTCTACCATTCCAATGCTCTGCTGATTGGTCTGGGCACGTGTTTAATGAGCGGGGCGACCATTGCCGTTCGGCGTAAATTCAGCGCCAGTCAGTTTTTCGACGATTGCCGCAAATTCAATGCCACGGCCTTCCTCTATATTGGCGAGCTTTTGCGCTATCTCTTGGCCTTGCCTGAAACTCCCGCCGACCGCGACCATGGCGTGGTGAAAATTCTCGGCAATGGTCTGCGGCCAGATATTTGGCTGCAATTCAAAGAGCGTTTCGGCATAAACCGCATCCATGAATTTTACGGTGCCTCGGAGGGCAATAGCGGCTTTGTGAATATTTTTAATTTCGACAAAACCGTCGGCTGGGCGCCCAATGGCGGCAAATTATGGACAGTGGTTGATTTCGATGTTGAGGCCGATAAGCCAGTGCGCGATGCCAATGGCTTTATGACAAAACTGAAAACCGGCCAGACTGGCCTTTTGATTATCAAAATTGACGAGCAACAGCCATTTGATGGCTATACTGATCCGCGCGAGAGCGAGAAAAAAATTCTGCGCGATGTCTTTGAAGCCGGCGACCAATGGTTCAACACTGGCGATTTGGTGGTGGTGCAAAAACACGGCCACATTCAATTTGGTGACCGTATTGGCGATACTTTCCGCTGGCAGGGCGAGAATGTGGCGACCACAGAGGTTGAAGGCGTGGTGATGAAATGGCCGCAAATTCAAGATGCCGTTGTCTATGGCGTTGAAGTGCCGGGCCGCGATGGCCGTTGCGGCATGATGTTTGTCAATCTGAAACCCGGTGAAACGCTGGACCGCGACGCATTGGCGGCGCATTTACGCACGAATCTGCCGCCCTATGCGGTGCCACGGTTTTTGCGCATTGGCAGTAAAGTCGACGTCACCGGCACCTTCAAATTCCAAAAAAGCGTGCTCAAACGCGAGGCCTATAATGTCAGCGAGCTCGAAGATGACGTGTTTGTTTTGCCAGCCAGTGCTGAGCAATGGGAAGCGGTGACGCCAGAGCACAAACGCCAAATCGACGCCGGTGACATTCGATTATAACAAGTGCCGATAGAAACCGTTGGCCTATGGTTGCCGCCACGGTAGCTGGTCATATTTCCAGCCTTCGGTTTGCCCGCGATGGCCGTCGGCATTGGTGTTGCCTTCAAAGCCGCCGGTGATGTTGAACAGCTGCGTAAACCCGTGTTCGGCCAGTGNCGTGCAGGCGGCGGCCGAGCGCACGCCAGAGCGGCACAAAATATAAATTGGTGTGTCTTTGGGCAGGTTTTGCTCAACCTGCGCGACAAAATTACTATTGCGCTTGCCGTCTAGACCTTGCCATTCCAATTGAATAATGGCGCGCCCAATTGATGATAAATCCGGCATGCCGACGAAACTCCATTCGGCCTGCGTGCGGCAGTCAATCAATTGCGCCTGCGGGTTATTTTGCAGCGCCTCAAAGGTCGATTGTGGGGAAGCTTCTTGATACATAATTATCTCTCAATTCAGATGAAAGTCATTTTCCGCCATAAGCGGCCAGCCCGTCAAGCGCTTTGCGGCCACAGCCAAGCGGCCCCACGCACGCCGCTGGCGTCGCCGTGTTGATTGGCNAGCAAGCNGGTTTCCACCACATCAGAAAAAATATATTGCTGCCAAATTTGCGGCACGCGCTGATAGATTGCCTCAACATTCGACAGCCCGCCGCCCAAAACAATAACATCTGGATCAACCAGATTAATCACCGCCCCCAGCGCCCGCGCCAGCCGGTCGCATAGGCGCTCAAAACTGGCCTGCGCCTCAGGCGTATTGGCGGCGATAATCTGCTCGCTGGTCAGTGCTTGGCCGGTAACTGCCAAATGATCGCGGGCAAAGCCGGAACCTGAAATCCACACTTCATTGCAGCCTTGACGCCCACAATAGCAATCGGGGCCGGGGACTTCGTCGGCTTTGGCGGCGGCCAGCGGGTTATGGCCCCATTCGCCGCCTATGCCATTGGCGCCACCTTGCAATTTTTTGTCGAACACCAAACCGCCACCNCAGCCAGTGCCAAGAATGACGCCAAAAACACTTTGTGCATCGGCGCCAGCGCCATCGGTGGCTTCCGACAGGGCAAAGCAATTGGCATCATTGGCCAGCCGCACTTGGCGGTTTAATTTTTGCATTAAATCTTGCGGCAAATTTTGGTCATTGAGGCACAATGTATTGGAGTTACGCACGCGGCCCGTGCGCGGCGACAAAGAGCCAGGCATGCCAATGCCAACACTAAGCTGTGCCCCCATGTCGCTATCGGCGCGCGCCACCATTTCGCCAATGAGCGACAAGATTTGCTGATAATCCTTGGCCGGTGTTGGCTGCCGGTCGCGCCAAATAATCTCGCCTTTTGCATCCATCACCACGGCTTCAATTTTAGTGCCGCCCAAATCTAACCCAAAGCGCATGATTATCCCTCCTCGCCGAAAGTCAGTGGCCCGTGTGGCAATTTTGGTAGCACATATTTGGCAAATAAATCGCATTCCTGCTGATGCGGATAGCCAGACAGAATAAACGCCTCAATCCCCATATCGCGATACATGTTGAGCTTCGCCAGCACTTGGTCCGGGTCGCCGACAATTGCCGCGCCGCAGCCAGAGCGGGCCCGACCAACGCCGGTCCAAAGGTTTTCCTCAACAAAATCGCCATCGCCTTTGGCCGCGGCACGGTCGCGCAATTCGGCCTGCCGTCGCACCCCAATAGATTGGCTATCGAGCGAGCGATTGCGGATATCTTCGCCAATTTTGTCATCCAATCGGCTGACCAAAAGATCGGCGGCGGCGCGCGCTTCGGCTTCGGTTTCGCGCACAATCACATGCGCCCGATAGCCGAATTTGAGCTGGCGGTTGTAGCTGGCGGCGCGGTTCTTCATATCCGCTAAAATATCAGCCACGGCTTGTTTGGTGTCGGGCCACATTAAAAATACATCGGCGGCTTGTGCGGCCGTATCGCGCGCTTGTGGCGACATGCCGCCGAAATAAAACGGCGGCGCTTTTCCCGATACGGTGCGCATACGCGGCGGCTCAAGGTCGAGTTGAATAAACTGCCCATCCATGCGCACGGCCTCGCCATTAAGCATGGCGCGCAGNGCCTGCATGGTTTCCAAAGTGCGCTGATAGCGCGGCTCAGAGGCCAGCGCCTGGCCGGGCATATCCGANGAAATAATATTAATCGTCAGCCGCCCGCCGAGCATTTGGTCGAGCGTTGCCATTTGCCGTGCCAATTGCGGCAGCCACATTTCACCGCAGCGCACCGCCACTAATAGCCGCATTTTTTCCAGCAAGGGCGCAATGCCGCCGGCAAAAGCAATACTATCCATGCCCAATTCATATCCCGACGGCAGCAGAATATTATCAAAGCCATTGCCCTCAGCGCTCAGCGCAATATTGCGACAATGCGGCCAACTGGCTTTCAAAGACGCATCTTCGACGCCCAAAAATTGATAGTCATCGTCGCAAATGGCGGAAAACCAACTGACTTCCACGCGGCTATTTTTTGGGCTGTCTTGGGTCATTTGCTGCTTTCTTATTCGTGCTTAGGGCAGGGCGACGCCTTCACTGGCTTCAATTAGTTGGTAAATATCGCGCCGTGTCAAACAAACGTTGAGCGCTGCTGTGGCGGCTTCTAATCGGGCGATCGATTGACTACCAATCAGCGGCACACAAGCGCTCGGATGCGCTAAAATAAATCCAAGCGCAATGGCGGCGCGGTCAACATTTTCGCGCGCGGCCAATGCGTCAAGGGCGGCGCTTAAAGCTGCCGGCTGCTGGTCGCCGCTGACAATTTGTCCGCCGGCCAAGGGCGACCAAGCCAGAGGCGTCATGCCGGTTTCCATGCATAAATCCAATGTGCTATTGCGTAAAATATCCAATGTCGACACTGAAAATTGGCTTTGCAAAGACACCAGCGGGGCCTGCAAATAGCCGCGCAGAGCATGAATTTGCGCCGGCGTATAATTTGACACGCCGACCATTGAAATTTTGCCCGCCGCGACCAGCCCATCAAGCGCGGCGGCGGTTTCTTCCGGATGGGTAAACATATCGGGGCGGTGAATTTGATATAGGTCAATATGGGAGCTTTGCAGCCGTTGCAAAGACGCGTCGCAGGCGGCGTTCAAATAGGCGGCATTGGCGACATAGGGCACGCCGGGCAAAATTGAACCTTTGCTGGCCAACACCATTTTATCGCGCAGTGTCGGGTTTTGCGCCAAGACGCTGCCAAGCAAGCGCTCGCTCTCGCCAAATGCCGTGCCGCCCCAGTCGAGGCCATAGACATCGGCATTATCAATCAAGGTCATGCCCAAATCGAGCGCGCTGGAAATCAGCCGAGTTGCCGCTTGTGTGTCATTGCTGACCAAACGCCAGCAGCCAAAGCCGAGGGCGCCAATTTGCCGGTCGCCGAGCCAGCGCGGCGCCGCATTGACTAGGTTTTCTTCTTCCCACGTCATAGGCCAAACTCCTTCATATCAACCCGCTTTTGCTGGCTGGCCGCCATTTGCGCTGCCACGCCCATGGCCACAGCCCGATGCCCATCATCAGCACTGACAATCACCGGCGCAAGCCCTTTGACGGCATCAAGAAAAGCGCGGTTTTGAAAATAAGTGGCGCCAGAATGATAGCCGGCTTTCAAAATCGCCTCATCGACATTGATTGGATATTGCTCAACCGCCCATGTGTCGCGATGGCCATGGGTGACAATATTCTGCGGTAGCAGGCACTCGACTTTTGCCTTGTCGCCAACCGCCGCTAATTCTTCGCTATGGCGCGAGCCCTCGGCGAACATGCATAAATCCAACAGCGCGCGGGCGCCATTGGCAAAATCAAAAATAACATAGCCATTGTCCCAAATATCCGGCGTCTGGCCGTCATAGCGCTCGTCCAAATGATTGACGCTTTGTCCGGCTGAGGCCAGCACGCTAACCGGCTCGCTGGCGACAATGCGGCGCATGAGGTCGAAAAAATGGCAGCATTTCTCAACCAATGTGCCGCCAGTATTGGCATTAAAGCGGTTCCAATCGGCGACTTTTGGCAAAAATGGAAACCGATGTTCGCGAATGCTCAACATATGCAAGCGCCCAATATCGCCGCGGTCAACGCGGTCAATCATATCTGCCAAAGCTGGCTTGAATCGATATTCCATGCCGACTTGAAACACCTGCCCGCTGTCGCCCACGCTGTCGCAAATCCGCTGCGTGTCTTGCAAATTCGTGCATAGCGGCTTTTCGCATAAAATGGCTTTACCGCTCTGCAAGGCGGCCGGCAGCACATCAATATGATGAAAATTCGGCGTCGCAATTACCAAAGCGTCAATATTCGGGTCGCTCAGCAGGCTCTCGAAATCAGCACTGCTGCGCGCCTTATCTTGGTTCAGCTCAACCGCTTTGGCCAACATGGTCTCATCGGTGTCGGCCAGCGCAATGACCTGCGCATCGTCGAGCAGGTTAAAATTTTGAATATGCTCATGCCCCATCATGCCGGTGCCAATGATGCCAATATTGACTTTACTCCTCATCAATATGCCCTTCATAACCGGCCAGTTTTTTCACCGTTGGCGATTTTGGCACGTCCTGCGTAGACTTCCACGTGTTCAACAAAACATCACCCAAACCATTGGTGATGCCCCAATTGTAATTTTCATTGTGAAAATGATGCCGCATATGCGCCTGTTGCAGCGCCAGCCCCGATTTGGTGCGCGGTCGATAGGCTTTGGTGTGATGCGCCAAGTGAATCCACTCATAAATCAAATAATAGCCAAGGCTGGCCAGCAGTGGCATCAGCGGCGTGGTCCAGCTCCAGCTTATCAGGGCGTAAAAACCCATATAGCTGGGCAAACATAATGACCAGCGCGCTGGCCGGAGCAAATTGCAATTGGCGGTCATCGGGGTGCAAATGATGGCCATGGTGCAGGCGAATTTGAAAATTGCGCTTCCAGCCCGGCGTCTCCGTAAGGTCTTGATGCAAAATATATTTATGCGTCACCCATTCATAAAACGGCGCAATAGCGATGATCAGCAAAATCCACGCCCATTGATGCCATAGGGCAAAGGCGTTGACGGCATAAAAACACACAGCAAAAGACAGCAGTAAAAGTTGAACCGTCGCATGCGTAAAATAATCGACCCAAATCTGTCGCATAACACCTCTCTTTAACCGGCTGAGCATAAGCGGTTTTTGGTTTTGGTCAAAGATTGAAACGGCGCCCGCTAAATATCGACGTGGCGGCGCAAAAGCTCTAAGCTCAAGGCTGACGCAGTCAGTTAGAGAAGACCATGAAACAACCAAAACAATTCGCACAACAGGCCGCAAAACGGGTCGCGCAAATGACCTTGCTAGAAAAAACTAGCCTCATGTCGGGTAGCAGTTTTTGGCATTTACAGCCGATTGAACGCCTCGACTTACCGCGCATTATGGTTGCCGACGGGCCGCATGGCTTGCGCAAACAAGCCCAACACGCTGATCATTTGGGCATGCAGGCGTCCGTGCCCGCGACTTGTTTTCCGACGGCTGTGACTTTGGCGTCGAGCTGGAATAGAGACTTAATTTTTGCCGTCGGCGCCGCCATTGGCCAGGAATGTCAGGCGGAAAATGTCTCCGTGCTATTGGGGCCCGGGGTCAATATCAAGCGCAACCCATTGTGCGGGCGCAATTTTGAATATTACGCCGAAGACCCTTATGTCGCCGGACAAATGGCCACCGCCTTTGTTGATGGCGTGCAAAGTACCGGCACGGGCACGAGTTTGAAACATTTCGCGTCAATAATCAGGAGGCCGACCGCATGGTGGTCGATACATTGGTTGACCGGCGCACCTTATTTGAAATTTATCTGCCAGCTTTTGAACATACGGTGCAGCTGGCCCAACCGTGGACATTAATGTGCGCCTATAACCGGCTGAATGGGCATTATTGCAGCGAGCATGAAGATTTACTGACCGATATTTTGCGCCACCGCTGGGGTTTTGATGGCTTGGTGATGACCGATTGGGGTGCCGTCAATGACCGCCCACGTGGCATTGCCGCGGGCCTCGAATTGGAAATGCCGAGCAGTGGCGGGGCCAATGACCGTATCGCCGCCGCCGCCGTCGCTGATGGTCGCTTATCCATGCAAGACCTCGATCAGGCGGCCCATCGTGTCACGCAAATGATTTTGGCGGCTGAGCATAATCGTCAAAAACCGGCGGTAGATTTTGCCGCTCACCACCAATTGGCGCAAAAAGCAGCGGCTGAGGGGGCGGTTTTGCTGAAAAATAACGATGCGCTGCTGCCTTTGGCGGACACCGGCAGTCTGGCGGTAATCGGTGGTTTTGCCGAAAAGCCGCGCTTTCAAGGGGCTGGTAGTTCGCAAGTTAACGCCCATCAAATCGACACGCCCTTATCTTTGCTGCAAGCCCGTTTAGGGGCTGATCAGCTGATTTACGCCAAAGGCTATGATGTTGATTTGGCCGAAGACGATGAGGCGCTGATTGCCGAAGCGGTGGCTGCCGCCAAATCGGCCGAACGTGCCATTGTCATGGTCGGCTTGCCAGCCTTGTTTGAGGCCGAAGGGTTTGACCGCACGCATTTGCGCCAACCGCCGCAGCTTGATGCTTTGGTCGAAGCGGTGGTGGCGGCCAATCCGAATACTGTGGTGGTGCTGTCAAATGGCGCGCCAATAGAAATGCCATGGGCCGGCAAAGTAAAAGCCATATTAGAAATCTATTTGGCCGGGCAGGCCGGTGCTGGCGCGCTAGTTGATTTANTATTCGGCACCATAAGCCCGAGCGGTAAATTGGCCGAGACTTTTCCGCTGCATTTATCCGATAGCCCGAGCCAAGAAAATTTTGCCAGCCACCCGCGCCAATTGGTTTATCGCGAGGGCCTTAACGTCGGCTATCGCTATTTCATCACCCATGACAAGCCGGTGCTATTTCCCTTCGGCCACGGGCTGAGCTATAGCCAATTTTCATATCATAATGCCCGCATTACCAGCCCTTGGTCGCCTGAAACCCGCACCATGCAAGTGGCGGTTGAGTTGACCAATATCGGCGAATGCGCCGCCGCCGAAGTCGTTCAACTCTATATTCACGACGTCGAATCCACCGCCTATCGGCCAGAGCGCGAGCTCAAAGGCTTTCAAAAAATATTTTTGCAAGCCGGTGAAAGCCAAACCGTGAGCTTTGATTTNGACGCGCGCGCATTTTCTTATTTTGATGTGTCGATTGATGATTGGGATATTGAGGCGGGCGATTTCGATATTCTATTTGCCGCATCAAGCACGGATATTCGTGACAAACTGACAGTGACGCTCGACGATGACAGCGGCCGCAATATCGCCCGCTATCAAGAAACCCCCTATGTGCTTATGGGCGATGGGGCGTTGGCGGGGCTTGGCCTGACGGTTACCGCCGCCGATCGCATCAAGCCCTATCACGCCAATAGCACGCTTGGTGATATCCGCCACCATTGGCTCGGCAAGCGCTTGGTCGCTGGTGTGTTTAAGGCGGTTGGCGCGACCTTGGGCGAACGCAGTGCCGATGACTCGCCAGTGCTGATTAAAATGCGCGAGGAAATGGTGCTGTCGATGCGCCTGAGCACGGTCCGCAATATGAGCGGCGGCGCCCTGACGCCAAAACGTTTTGAGCTGCTCATTCATGCGCTAAACAATCATTGGCTGAAATTTTTAGGCCGCTGCCTGCGTCGCTAATCGCGCAAATCTAACCAAGCGATTTGCTGCGCGCTCAGCGCAATATGGCTGGCTGCAATACTGTCTTGCAATTGCATGGGCGTGCGTGGGCCAATCAGGGCAAAACACGCAAATGGCTGGTGCAAAACATAAGCCAAGGCAATTTGAATGGCGCTGGTGCCCAAGTTCTCAGCCAGCTCGAAAGCTCGTTGGCGGCGCTGCATATTTTCTGCCGAGCCCCATACGCGCTGCATTTCCTCATCTGTCGGGTCAGCGCCATGGCGGCTGGCTGCCAGGCCGTTTTGCGCCCAATCGAGAAAAAAGCCACGCGCCTGCGCCGACCACGGAAATAGCGCGATTTGCCGGTCTTCATGCCATTGCCGAAACTCATCGGTTGAGCTCGCCAGACAACCGTCCCAAACCGGGTTTTCCATCCGCGCCAGAGAGAAATTATTGCTCAAGAGTGAAAACCCTTGCAGGCCGTTTTGGCTGGCATAATTATTCGCCTCATCAATCCGCGCCGCCGTCCAATTAGAGCCGCCGAATAATCTGATGCGTCCGGCGTCGACCTCACCATTCAGCCGATCAATCCACTGGCCGACGGGCACATCGGGATTGTCGCGATGCAGGCAATAAATATCAAGATAATCGGTTTGCAGACGGCGCAGAGAAATATCCAGCTGCGGGCCGATGGCGTCGGGGTGGCAATCTGGCGTGTGCGCGCCCTTGCCAATAATCACCAATGGCTCGCGCAGGCCTCGGGCGCTCATCCATTGGCCCAAAAGCGTCTCGCTCAAGCCGCCGCTGTAAATATGCGCCGTGTCAAAACAGGTGCCGCCAGCCTCAATAAAAGCATCTGCCATGGCTGCCATGGTCGGCCCGTCGGTTTGATTATCCGTGCCCAAAACCAATTTAGAAATCGGCTTGTCGAGACCGGCAATTTTGTCCACCGGCATCTGCCCATAGGCGCCAAGCCGAACAGGCGCGCCATGAAATCCCTTATCGCTCAGCGCATCGGCGTCATAGCGCACGCCGGCCGCCTCGCGCCAGCGATCGAGCCAATAGGCGGTGTTGATAGAAAAGCTTGGCGACACCAAATCCGACATTTGCGCGCCNGCCTGAAGCAGCGCNCCAATATGGTCGGCTTCAATGGCATAAAGCGGCCGCGGATCATCGCTGTGATAGGTTTTTTGCTGGCCCTGATGATCGCTAATGACAAGTGACTGATTATCCGGCCCCGGGTGCCAAGGCTGGTCAATATGCAATGTGCCCTGCGTGCCCTCAACCGTAATGTGCCAAGCTAGATTGGTGTCGAGGGCGCAATGCAATGTCGCCTCAAAGCCGTCATAACCGAGGCTGGCATGGGCTTCGGCATCAACGCCGCTGGCGNCGAGGCGGGCGCTGCCGGTCAAAGTTTTTGGTTCGCCGACCAAATAGCGCGCCGCCGTAAGCGGATAAATACCAATGTCCAAAATACCGCCGCCAGCTAAGTGCTTGTCATATAGCCGGTGCTCGGGGGTGAATGGAAAAGCAAAGCCAAACGACGAGGAAAACCGGTTAATGGTGCCAATCGCGCCATCGTCAATCAATTGCTTGGCCAAATGCATACGCGGGTGCATGAGATACATCAGAGCTTCGACCAGCAAAATATTGCGCCGTGCGGCTTCGCCATATAAATGCAAAACCTCGCCCTGATTAAGGCCCAGCGGTTTTTCGCATAAAACCGCTTTGCCGGCGGCCATGGCTTTCAGCGTCCATTCAATATGGCTGTTATGCGGCGTGGCAATGTAAACCGCGNCAATGTCATCGCGCTGCAAAAGCGTGTCATAGCTATCGCTGGCAGTGCCGCCATGAGTGTCGCAAAAAGCTTGCGCGCNAGCCACNTGTCGGCTCGCCGCACCGGCCAACACGCCGCTGTGGCTGTGTTTCAAATCAGTGGCAAATTGCCCAGCNATATTGCCTGTGGCNACAATGCCCCAGCGAATTTTATCAGATGTCACGCAAACCCCTAAAATATCAAGACGAACGGCGTTTTACTTTAACTTTCATTTCCGTATAGCCGTTTACAAAATTAGATTTCAACCGGCGCGGCTCGCCNACCAATTCAATCGAGTCAAATTTTTCGAGAATTAATTGCCACAGCGTGCGCAATTGTAATTCAGCGACGCGCAATCCCATGCAGCGATGAATGCCAAAGCCAAATGAGACATGGCGATTGCCATTTTCGCGGTCGAAACGCACTTGCCGCGGATGATCGAACACATCTTCGTCATGATTGCCCGAATAATACCACATCACCACCTTGTCGCCTTTTTTGATGAGCTTGCCGCCCAGCTCNATATCTTCCAAGGCGGTGCGGCGCATATGCGAGAGCGGCGTCTGCCAGCGAATAACTTCGGCCACCATTTTGTCGATTAATGACGGGTCTTCGCGCAATTTGGCAAATTCTTCCGGAAATTTATTCCACGCACTAATGCTGGCTGACATAGAATTACGGGTCGTATCATTGCCGCCAACAATCAGCAGCAATAGATTGCCGAGGAAATTCATATCATCCATATCTTTAGTGTTTTCATCGCGTGCCATCATTGAGATAAAATCAAATTTTGGCGGGCCATTGGCGCGAATATGGCGCAGGCGGGTGAAATATTCTAAACATTCCAGCAAAATCTCGACGCGTTTTTCATGCCCAGGAAAATGATCCGAACCCTCGGTCGCCGTGGTGATATCTGACCAATATGTCAGCTTTTCACGATNCTCAAATGGGAAATCAAATAAGGTCGCTAACATTTGCGTCGTCAGATTAACGGATACGCGCTCGACCCAGTCAAATTCTTCATCCTCGGGTAGGCTATCAAGCACATTATTAGTGCGCTCCCAAATCAGGTCTTTGAAACTATCAAGCCCTTGCGGCGAGGCGATGGGCTGCACTGATTTGCGAATTGGGCCGTGATGCGGTTGGTCTTTGGTGATGAAGGCTGAAATCTCAACACCCTCGACAGGTGGGCGCACAACATTATCATCAAGCTGAATGCCGCCAAAGGCATCTGATGACGAGAAAACCTTATGATTGGTGTCGACCGCAANAATATCTTCATAGCGGGTGATTGACCAAAACGGGCCAAACTGACCATCGGCGCAATAATGAACCGGGTCTTCTTCGCGCAATCGTTTAAAGGTTTCTAAAATTTCTTCATCGGCGAATAATTCGGGCCGCGACAAGTCGATTTGCGACAATGGCAAATCGCTGAGTTTTGTTTTTAAGGCTTGGCTCATCTTTCCCTCTATTCAACAGCTAGCTTCAGATTGACGCTTTTGCGACATTTTGACAAGGATGAATTGGCGAGGATGCCAGAGTGCCGAACCGGTTAATGGCCGCCAAGGTCACGCGGGTGCAAATGATGCACAACATGTGCTGTCATGCCGGAGGTTCCGGTGTCGCCCAAAATTGATTGGAAACTCTTTGTGTCGCGATAGCGTCCTTTGCCCTGTCCGACATGCGGCGCCCATGACAGATAATAGCGCAAATAAATCACCGCTAGTTTCAAGGGCAGCCACCAGAGTAGGGCGGCTTCCAAAGCCAGCCCATTAGCGGCCATGGTAAACAACACGGCATGATAAATAACCGTGATGATCAATTGATCTCTCAAGCCAAGGAGAGCATTGGGCGTGCCTAGGCGCACGATGGTGTCCATGTAGCTGCGCGCCTCGGCTGAGTCCGGCTGATAAGAGCGTATGGTGTTCTTAATCGACTGCCAGCCGGTATCGGCCATGTTAAACAGCGCATCAGGATCAAGCTTCGGGTCATTGGCGTGTTTATGGTGTTGCAAATGTGTTTCGCGCAACACCCGATAGGAATAGGCCAGCAAAAACGATGACGCATGACCGATAAATTCATTGAGCCAGCGCAATGGTT